>Ga0105340_1000170_pt1 | contig 31490 bp, 22 predicted proteins | sample EasRivMeERMLT700_FD_89676 | JGI IMG/M metagenome (GOLD analysis project Ga0105340, IMG submission 89676) | Soil microbial communities from meander-bound floodplain in the East River, Colorado, USA - East River MetaG ERMLT700 | ecosystem: Environmental > Terrestrial > Soil > Floodplain | place...
ACACCGGATAATTTTTCGATCCATTTGGGCCAGTCTATGACCCGAACGGGTTTGTTTATACGTCTCGCGATGGCCGCCAATTTGAGTTCAACGCCGACGGCAAGATCCTTCGGATGACCGATCGAGCGCAAAACACCCTGACGTTCGGTCACGACGGGATTACACATTCGTCCGGAAAGAGCGTTAAATTCGTCCGAGACGGAGCCCGCATTGCTGGTATCTACGACCCGAACGGACTCACGGTGACCGGTGAGACCAACGGTCCGGCCGCGATCATTTATAAGTACGATGCCAGGGAAAATCTCGTAGCTGTTCAGCGGTTGACCGATCGGCAGGCGGAACCTCCAGTCTATCTTCGCACCGCCTTTTCCTATACGAACGTCAACCACCCCAATTATCTAACAAGCATTGAGGATCCACGAGGGATTGTCGGCGTACGCACAGAATACGACGAGGAAGGACGGGTCAAATCCGTCATCGATGCGACGGGCAAGGCAACCACATTCACACACGACCTTAACGGCAAGAAGGAGGTCATCGTCGATCGCCTTGGGAATACTAACGTTTTGGCTTACGACGCCCGCGGAAATCTGATCGCGACGACCAATGCCGTTGGAGGAATTGTTCTCAAAGGATACGATGATAACAACAAGAACACGAATGAAGTCGTGTTCCTCAACGGACAGCCGTATGCTACAAACAACTACGAGTACGTCAGTAATCTCCTCACCCTGGCGCGGAACCCACTGAACCACACGGAAAGGTATCAGTACAACAAGTTCGGGCAGGCCGAAGTCTTCACCGACTCCCGTGGATTCTCTTCGACGAATTACTATCATCCCCAGACGGGTGACCTCTTGGGAACCAGCGACGCACGGGGCAACGCTACGACCAACTTTTACGACTCCCATGGATCGATCCTCGGCTCCCGTGACGCCGGCGGCACACTATCTACCAATTACTACAACAACTTCGGTGATTTGCTTGCCACTGCAACTTATTCGCTCGAAGGCGGCTTCACTCTGCTCAGTTCGAATAGCTTCCTTTACGATGCCAACGGCAACCAAACTAATTCGAAAGCATCGCGCAAAGTGGGCAGCGGGTGGGTGGCAGCCACCACGACTTCTGTCTACGACGCGCTAAATCGAGTCGTGCAAACGATCGGTCCCGATGGCAAGACCAATTCAGTCATCTTTAGTCCGTTGGGAAAACCCGCGCTAACCACTGATAAACTCGGTCGCCCCACCCAGTCCGAGTATGATGTTCAGGGCCAGGAGTTCAAAACAACGTTCCCAGACAACACATTTGAGCTGTCTTATTTCGATGCCGACGGACGGCTCACCAACAGCGTGGACCGGGCCGGTCGAAATACGATTTATCAGTATGACGCGCTCGATCGCATGGTGTCTGCCACCGCGGCAAAGGGCACCGACGATGAAGCTGTTGGGCGTAACATCTACGACGATGTTGGACGCATTCGCTTCACCGTTGATGCCCGAGGAGTAACCAACGCGTTCGGCTACGATGCGGCGAGCCGTCGGGTCGCTGAAACGAACGCTTGGGGGACGATTGATCAGACGTTCAGCCTCTACGAGTACGATGCGAACGATAATCTGCTTCGCTTTACTGACGCCCTCGGACGCTCAACGACCAATGTCTACGACGAACTGAATCAGATAATAGAAGTCCGTCATGCCGATGGTACAAAGAGATTCAACGTTTACGATCCCGATGGCTTTCTTGTAGTGGAGACCAACGAGGAAAGCGTTGTCACGTTCTACGGCTACGATGACGCCGGACAACTGACCGTCGTAACAAACGCCTTCGGCCTGCCGGAGCAGATGATTACCCGCTTCGAGTACGACGAGTTTGGAAACCTTCGACGTCAGATTGATGCGCTCAACCGGACCAATACGTTCGAGTATGACGACTTGAGTCAACGCACCAAGCATGTGCTCCCGGATGGTCAGTGGGAGGCCTTTGCCTACGATGTTGTAGGCAACCTGCTCTACCATACGAACTTCAACGGTGTGGTGATTACTAATAAATACGATTCAGTCGACCAGTTGACCAATCGAAGTTCGATCAATGGCTTCAAAATCGCCTATTCGTATACGCCTACCGGGCAGCGCCAAAGCATGACCGATCCAGGTGGAGCGACGACTTACCTCTATGATGACCTCGATCGGTTGGAGCGAAAGACTGTCGCGTGGACTGGCGGTCCTACCATCTCGCTCGACTACCGCTACAACGGCAACGGCGGCTTGACGAACATGTGGTCGAGCTCGGCCAGCGGAGTAAATCTAATCTATCAGTACGACTCTCAAGACCGCGTCACGAACGTTCTCGCCAACGGAAATTCGGCCGCACGATATGGGTTTGACGTCGTAGGCAATCTGCAATCGGTCCGTTATGGCAACGGAGTCACGAACCTGTACCAGTATAACAAGCTCAATCGCCTGACCAATATGGTTTGGAAGCTGAATGCCGGTTCTCTGGCCAGCTTTGATTACCAATTGGGGCTTCCTGGAAATCGCACCAACTTGAATGAGTCTGTTAATGGCACAGGCCGAAATTATGGCTGGGCTTATGATCCGCTCTACCGGCTGAAGAAGGAGACGATCAGCGGAGGGTCCAGTGGAACCGTTGACTATGGATTTGACCGCGTCGGCAATCGCACCAACCGCACCGTCACCGGGAGCCTTGGCTCGTTGGCTAACCAAAGCTTTGCCTACAGGAGCAATGACTGGCTCCGAACCGATGCATACGACAACAATGGCAACACCCTTTGGAGCACGAATGCGGTCGGCGGCACGATCGGTCCCTACTTCTACGACGTCGACAATCAGTTAACGAATTACAACAACGCCGTGTACTTCGCGTACGATGGGGACGGAAACCGCGTGAGGAAGACGGTGGGAACTACCACTACATATTTCCTGGTGGACGACCAGAACCTAACGGGGTATGCGCAAGTCCTTGAAGAGCATGAGTCCATTAGCGGCCAATCAGCAACGCTCAGCCGTGTCTACAACTACGGCCTTGATCTGGTGAGTCAGCGTCAGATGCCTTCAGGCACTACGCATTTCTATGGACACGATGGACAGGGTAGCGTCCGCTTCCTGACGAGCGATCTTGGAGCGGTCACCGATACATACACCTATGATGGTGGCGGTTCGCTGATTGCTCGCACACCAACAAGCGGATGGACGCCAAATAATTATCTATACGCGGGCGAACAGTACGATGTGGACCTCGGATTCTATTATCTCCGAGCACGCTATCTGAATCCGAACACGGGTCGGTTCTGGACAATGGACAGCTTTGAAGGAGAGGAAGACGAGCCGCTTTCGCTGCACAAATATCTCTACGCGCACGGCGATCCGGTCAACAACATTGATCCGTCAGGCCACGAGAGCCTGATCGGTATTGCGGTGGCCGGGGCAATCGGACAGGCCTTGCAAACCGTTTATGATGGGGTCGTCTCGACAACTGGCGATGCGGTCATGGACGTCCTCTTGGAGTACCTAAAGTCGCAAATCGCCGAGGAGTTCTTCTTCGAAGGCCTCGATAACGACGATCCGGCGTTTTTGGATGACCCGGTGAAATGGACAGCCGAGAAGATGATCCGCAATGGCTGGGGCAAAGAGGAAGCCTACACCTATGCCTACAGGGTATATTTTTATTTCGCGGTTGAGCCGATTTTCAACCCGCAACCGAACCTGCTGGAAGAGTACCAAACCGACATCCAGTGCTTCACGGCCGGTACGCTGGTGCAGACGGTGAATGGCCCCAGGAACATTGAAGACGTACGGACTGGCGACTTTGTGTGGGCCTACGACACGGTAACCATGCAAACGGTTGCAAAGGCCGTCACCCAGACCATGGTGCGACATCGAGATGACGTCTTCCTTGTGACCACCGACGACGGCGAAGTTGAGGCTACCGCGGAGCATCCATTTTTTGTGCCGGATCGCGGATGGATCAACACGGAAGACCTCCGTTCGGGAGATGCTTTGTTCCGTGGCGAGGAGGAAGAACCGACTATCGTCACGAGCGTGGTGCGTCAGCCTGGGAATTTCCCGGTCTATAACTTCGAAGTCGACGGATTACACAACTACTTTGTCACTGATCAAGGAATCCTGGTTCATAACTTTAAGGGCAGGCGCCAGTTTAATCACTGGTTCCCAAGACAGGCGGGAAGCCTGATCCGCTACGGGTCTTCGATCCTCAGAAAGGCTCCTGCTATCACCCGAAAAGTTCACAAGGGTTTCCATGCCGATTACCGCAAGTTTATGCGGAGTAAGAAGAAGAATGGCGTAGGCGATCTGGATGCCAGGGTGGGAAATAATACCGCCAAGATCGTCAAGAAGTTCCCGTTGAATCAACGGGTCAAGGCCGTTCGGAAGTTCTACAAAACACATCCGAAGTGGAAGAAGTACAAGAAGTATATGGAACAGGAGTTGAAGTACGCGAAAAAGAACAAGCAAATTCAATAATCATGGGCGCGATCGGCGTTGCTAACTCGCCCCGTCCGGTCACTCTAGCCGGGGCAGAGTCCAAAAGATTGAACGCCACACGGAGAGGTCTCGGAATTTCGAACCGCCAAGGTTGGCGGACCGCGCCGCCGGCGATCTTCAGCCATTGGGAGTTGCCTCAGCCTGGCCCTTCGCATACGTTGTTGTACACTCGCGTGTCGAAAACTCTGCCTATGAGACGTTATCTCTTTTCGCCAGACGATCAGGATTGGAATAACTGGCTCTTGTTCGTGGAGAAGGATGATGAGCCGTTGCAGGTGAAACCAAAGTACCGAACGCTCGTCTGCCCGGAATGTCTTCAATACGATCGCGACAAGGTATTTCGCAGGGGATTTGACTCCGAATTGCGAATACGGGCACGCGGGGATATCTTCCAGACAGCCGACGGCTTCTATTGTGTCAATGAGCGCCTGAGGGGAATTTTTCAGAAGCACCGCATTCAAGGTATGAAGCTGAAGAAGCTTGGAAAGGGAGGTTGGTATGTAGTTAGTCTTACTTTGCGCGTGAACGCAGACCGACGCGTGTACAAAACCGAAAAGGATCTTGATGGCCGAAAATTCTGTCCACTATGCAAGCGAGCCCTTTCGGTCTACGGTATTTTTGAATTTGAGAAGCAGATCGACTCTCCCAAGGCTGCTCGCGCCTTGTTTACGACTGTTTTTGATCGGGAAGGTGTCCATTCCAGCCCTGATCTGCTCATAACCGATGACGTCGTGAAGATTCTGAAGGAAGCAAAGATCAAGGGCGGATCCTGTGACCGACTCTGGACGGACGAAGAGGCTCGCACTGTCGCGGCGAAGGAGAAGGCGGGTGCTGAGTGGAGGCCGCCGGGGACGCTTATTCTTCTGAATGGTAAGTAGTCGATCGTTCCGGTTTATTCGCCGGCTATGATGGTAAGGCTGCGGTTTTGGCCGATAAGTTGCCTGGTCGTTGTGGCTATGCATTTGCTCGTCTTTAGCGAGGGAGTTCGCGGGGCCGAAACTGCTAACGCGGGCAAAGGTGCACAGCATCCCCAACGAGCGGGGCTCATGCGTTTCCCAACTACTGCAATGCGAAAGGAGAACGTGGCAGAGGTAGAGAAGAGTTCCGCGTCCGCCGCCGGTCTGCCGGCGAGTACGCGCATGTGGGAGACTGTGCCTGGTGTCATTCGCAATGACGGCATCGACACCTTCCGTCTCGAAGTGACCGTTAATACCGTTGTGAACGATGTGATGTTGGAGACGTGGCCGGCGGTTCTCTCACGCTCCGGTCGAACAAATATCACGTTGCGGGACGACGGCCTTCAAGGGGACCGCATTTCACATGATCTTGTATACACCAGCGAACTTCTAAGCTTTAACACCAATCAGCCGTGGCTCCACGCGCCCTACTACGCCTACGACACCAACAGCCCGGCGGGCGTCAGCATAAAAGATATCGGGCAGGTAACCATCGTTGAAACGGATGGACAGGAATCAGGGTTTCTCCACGCACCGCAAATTGGGATTCTGAGTTCTGATATTTTGCCGGTCGATGTCGTGACACTCTCTTCGAACGTCACGGTTTCGCCGCATCTCATCAACGTGCGTGGGACGAATCTCTCGGTGCAGAAATCCATTCGCGGGTTCTCACTAGGCACCGCTGATCTAGCACACTTGATCTATTCCGCGCTGCCGGACGCGTTCGATTTCCTCATCCACTTTTCCAGCTATCGCATCGAACGCCTGCCACAGAACTCCTCCGCGAACTTTACAATCGGTGTGCAACAACCGGTACAGGTAAACTTTTTGGGTACCGGCCAGGCAATGTTCAACAACACTGCAACATATGGAAGCTCAGGCCGGTTGCTCGCTGTTGTCGCACTCGACTGTTATGAGCGAGGTCTTTGGAGTTACAATTGTACCCACGAGATTCTGCATCAGTGGAGTTCGTACATCGGTGCGCTGCCGATCAGCGACGGACAGCACTATGTCGCGCGCAGTAGCGTCGCCAGCCTCCTCGGCGGTCAATTATGGGCTTCGAGTTCGAACGGAGCCTGGACTCTCGTGTGCGAAGAGGGGCGAAACGGAGCCACCCGTCTGGATCCCCTCGACAAATATATGATGGGATTAATATCTGCCGATCAGGTCCCGACGCTTCGAACGTATCCACGAGCAGACCCGCTGCCCTTGTTCATATGCAACGAACAGATCACAGAGGTTGAGAGCGTGGTGACAATACAGGACATCATTGCGCGTTATGGCGTTCGGACACCCGGTCCGGAAGGTGCGCAACGCGACTTCTCGCTCGGGTTTGTTGTCGAGAGCACCGGCCGCCTTTTGAATCCCGTGGAAATGACCTTCTACGACATCCTTGCCGGTCATTACACAAGCGCTGTGCCAGCGGCCCACGACGATCCTTACATCGGCTTCAATTGGGCACCCATCACCCGATTCTTTGGCGAAGGTACGACATGGCGAAGTGATGTTCTCGGACTCATTAGACCGCGAATTGTTTGGTTGGAGCGAGTAACGAACACGTCTGTGGTTAGGCTCATCGGTCATGGCTTGGCAGGCCGCACGTACCAGATCCAAAGCTCAACGGATTTTTCTGCCTGGTCCACGCGAGCCACGCGCGTAGCTGGGACTGACGGCGAATTTGCTTTCGATGACAGTTCGGAGCCGACCTCGCCACGTTTTTACAGAATAACTGGAAACTAAACTCATTCTTTAACGCAAAATGGATGTTATGAACTTCCACTCAACGCCTTCGTTAGACATCGGACATCCCGATGTCGCGGCGCGTAACCGCCCTGTCCCGCCGAGAGCACCAGCGAGGATGGGAGAAACGCGGGTGGTTTTGCCCTGCGGCGGTTGTGCGAGCACCAATGCCGACGATGTGCGTTCGCCAAGACTGGGTTGGCTCGCTTGGGCTATCGGAGGCGGGCTTCTGGCAGCAATTATCCTCCAGCGATTATAGAGCTCGCGGCTTCATGAATCTGTGGAAGTTGAACCTTCACGTTCGTCGGGGGCTGGTCCTCGGCCTGACGATTCTTACAACGCTGGCCGCTTCAGGCTTCCTGTTAGGTGCGATCGTCTTTGGAAATCTTGATCCGATCGACTGGCTGGCTGGAGCAGTTTTCGTCCTAATCATGCTGGCGGGAAGTTTTAATTTCTGGCTCTACGTCCTCGGATATTCGCTGACGCGCGTGGATCAAGCGCCTGTGGAGCTTGCTGAATCGGTCATTTCGACCCGAACGGCTGTCGTGATGCCGCTCTACAATGAGGAAATGGGGCGCGTGTATATGGGCGTGCGGCAGACTTGGCTGAGCCTGAAAGCCTCTGGGCTGGATGCACATTGCGATTTCTATTTGCTGTGTGACAGCACGGATACCGCCAAGCGCAGAGAGGAAGACGCCTGTTACGAAAGACTTCTTCCCTGGTTCAACGGGTGTGAAACCAGCAGTGGGAGAATCTTTTTGGTCCGGCGAACTGAACGCGCGAAATACAAGGCTGGAAATATCGCAACCTTCCTGCAGAACCACGGCGGAGCTTACGATTTCATGGTCGTGCTTGATGCCGACAGCGTGATGCTCGGCAGTTCGGTCAAGCGGTTGATTCAGAGTATGCAGCTCCGCAAAAAAGTGGCTGTTCTCCAAACCATGATCATTCCGATTCGTGCGTCCACGCCGTTCGCCCGGATCATGCAGTTTGGGAATGCTATCTCGCTGCCCCTGTTCGGCAGCGGCCTTTATTGGTTTTTGGGCCGCGATTCCGTGTATTGGGGGCACAATGCAATTATTCGAATCGCGCCCTTCATGGAGCACTGCAATTTGCCGATCATGCCTGGAAAACCACCGCTCGGCGGACACATTATGAGCCAGGATATTGTGGAGGCGGCCCTGCTTGGAAGAGCCGGCTGGGCTGTTGAATGGGACGTGGATGCCTGCGGTTCCTACGACGAAATGCCGGCAAATGTTTTGACGTACGCCCAGCGCGATCGTCGGTGGTGCCAGGGAAACTTCCAGCACTTTTGGCTGATCTTTGGGGATGGAATTCGCTGGGGGCATCGCTTTTATTTTGCCAACGGCATTATGGCTTATGCCAGCAGCCCGCTTTTGCTTTTGTTGCTCGTAATTGGATCGATTCAAGGTTTGGGGGGGCGGCCGTATGAGCTCGACGCATTTACGCTGGGAACGTTTCTGACATTCTTTCTCGGAATGTTCCTGATACCGAGGTTGCTCGCATCCATTCGGCGGTTGCGGCAGGGCGGCACCGTGAGAAACCACGCTTGCTCTATGTTGTTTGAAGTCGTGTCGAGTATGCTCGTTTCACCCGCCTTGTTGTATCTGCACGCCCGTTTTGTGGTTGGTATTCTGGCGGGCCGACGCGTGCAGTGGAAACATCAATCTCGAGATCCGAACCAGGACATCGATTGGCGGACGGCTGCCAGTCTATTATGGGTTCCCACAGTTTTAGGCGTGGTGTGGCTGGTGATGGCTGCGCAATACATGTCAGGTTTTCTGATGTTTCTCCTGCCTATCCTAACCGGTTGGATTCTTGCGATTCCTGTCGCTGTTTTGAGTTCGCGCTCAGCCCTTGGCGAGTATTTGAGCCGCCATCATCTTCTTGAGCACCCTCTAACGGCAGATGAACGTATCCGATTGGGACCGCTTATCTCGTCGGAAGGGTCGGAAACAATGACCGAGGACGCGACTCGGGTCAGGAGCGTGCAGACCGCGGTTTGATATACCGATCGCAACGCACACCCTTCCAAGTAATTTGCCGATTACCAAACCAAGACCGTAATGGCTGCTGGGGTATAGGACTTTGAACAATTTGAGATGTGCCGGCGCGGATCCGACCTTTGAAAGCCTCTATCCAGCGAACGTACGCGGAGTCGATACGAGGCGCATCTCGGTCGGCCGGGCGTGCGCCCTTTTTCTTGCTTGGCATCAAGTGCTACAACTATTCTGCGCGTCCTTTCACTTGGCCCACTTCCTACGGGCCAATGGTGGATAGGGTGCTAACCCGCTGGCCTGCACAAGTGCTGGCGGGTTTTTGTTTTGCAGGGCACGATGAACAGGCGCAGGGTAGGGGTGGTGCTCCCCGCATCGCTGCGGGGGCTGTTAAATGAAAACCAGCTGGCTTTGGTCAGCGGGTTTTCTGTTTGCCTGCGGTGCAACGCAACGAATAGGTTTCGGGCCGTGGGAAAAATCGCGTTCTTCTGACAGCTGCCTTCAACGAAAGTGCGGTCGGCACTTTCTAGCGACGCCTCGTTGCCTGCGAGGGTTCAAGACATTGAGAGGATGCTGCGGCAGTATGCCCGAGAGCAGGACGTCACGTTTAGGGAAGCGTTTGACGAGGCCATGCGGCGCGTCAGAGAGCTTGAGGACAACCAAGGCGGAATAGAATTCAGCGAGTAGCACCCATGACCCATCACACCGGGAAACTCTCTGGCCGTATCATCAGTGCTTCCGCGCGGTGCATCGTCTATGACCCCATAGGCGGGAAGCCATTTATCTTCGAGCGACAACCGCAGTCTAATTACCGACGTGGCGGAGTTTCAGCAAAAACGTGACACGGGAGGGGATTACCGCGTGTACGAGTGCGTCGGTAGCGAGTGGATTGAAATACGAACATGAGCAAATCCTTGAACGAGCAGCTGCACACGGCTGCTGCCTCGGGTGACACTGCCGCTGTCCTGCGACTCATCAGCAAAGGTGCCAAGGTTAACGCGAGAGGGTTCTTTGGCCGGACTCCTCTCATGAACGCGGCAGTATGCAATCGTCCAGAAACCGTGAAAGCACTGCTTGAACGCGGCGCGGACGCATCTCTAACGGACGACATGGGCATTGCTGCTGCTCAGGCCGCGTCGATGAATGGACATATTGGAGTCGTTGAAATTCTCCGCGGCCACAGCCTGAAGAAAATCAAATTGGCAGGCAGCCGCGGCAAAAACTGAAAACCATGAGACAGGTTGTAAATGGCTGCCCAATTTTCAATTCCACCACTCCCGCCCAAGCTGCTCGGTCGTGATGGCGTCTCATTCAATTTCAAGCGCCGTTTCGCAAAGCGCATTTCCGCACCCGCTCACTTGTTCAGTTCCCAAAGCTCGTCCAGGTGTGCTTTAGTTTGGGTGTGGGCTAACTATTTGTCGCCGGCCTTCACCTTTGCCCATCTTGCCCGAGCAGCAGCAGCAATCTTGGCCCGAGCAGCAGGTGACATTGTTCGTTTGCGCTTTACACGTCCCTTGCCCTTAGCTGCATTAAACTTTGCCCACCTGGCTCTAGCTGCTGCTGCAATTCTAGCGCGTCCAGAAGCACTCATTCGACGACGCTTTCTTGGTCCACGAGTTGCAACACCGCCAGAAGCCCTACCTAAATCACCTAAAAGGGAAGCAAGTTCGGATTCAAGCTCTTCCATCCGTTCTTTGATCGCCACAGCTCTTTTTAATTGTGCCACGGTAAGGGCGGTAAACGCGTTATTTGTCATGAGGGGAGGGACTTACGCCGTTTTCTTGCGCCGAGTCAACTACTACTTTCATGTGATTGACAGCGAGACGGCGCTTTTGAGATAAGCTGACCGATTGCACCCGAACTTTTCCTTCGTTGCGCAAAGAACGATTTGTGAAAGAACGGGACGTGCATGGACGTATTCTTCGGAAACCACGACGTATGAAATCGCCGGCTCACAAATCAAAGCTTAACGAAAAAACAGCCACAATTCGCAAAGAAATTGAATGCCTTCGCGACGAATTGAGGCGGCTGTTCAATGTTCCAAAGGATAGGGAGAAGCCCAAACAATCGCCCTCGAAATTACATGTGGCCTTGGTTTTAGCCCAATGGATGGCTAGTGGCTCAGTGGGTTGACGGCACCGCCGCCCGTTGTGCTAAGCCTTGATCAAGCCACACAGCACTCGATATGAAAGACTTGCGATTACGATCAGTGGGGCCATTTCGCTAGGCAGTTAGCCGATGGGGAGACATCAGCACAAGCTGTCGGCCTGAAGCAATTTCAGGCTTTGCTGCGCGACAACAACCAAAACGAACTCTTTTTTGCGGACAAGGTCGTCGTTTGTGAAGGTTGCGATGAATATGCGATCAAAGCAGCCGCCCATGAACTCTTTCGGCGCCGGCTTGATGCCGAAAACGTCTCGGTAATCGCTGTCAACGGCAAAGACAACATTGCTCCGCTCGTTAAGCTAGTTCTCAAACTTGGACTGGAATGCTATGTGGTTTCCGATTTCGACTTTCTCCTTCGTGACCGGTCCGAGGACTGCAAGGCGTACGACGCCAAGGCTCATGATTCAATTGTAAGTCTCCCTCCGGATTTTTTTCGTCAGGCACGGGTATTCGGACCTAAAGGTGATGACGTGGTGGCCGAGCTGCATAAGTTACGAGAAAAGATCAAATCCCAATCGGCGGAAGCTTTTTTCGAGGCAAAGCGTAGCTCTGAAGTTCCAATATCGGAACTGGCGAAAATATTACCAATACTGAGGCGTTCTGGTATCGGACTGTTGGATGGGGAAGTCGAGGACCTATCAATTGAACCTGAGTTTCTGTCTGCGACTAATAAACTTGCGTTGGATAAGGTCTATCAAATTCGTGCGAGGCTTAATTCGGGGCAAAAATTTAGTTCGTTTATGAAACTTGATCAACTTAAAGAGATTCTAGGTGCGGTCTTCGACCGGCCGGATCCTGATTGCTTGAGAAGATTTGAGGAACTTCAGCGTGCGTGCAAGGCTATCAAGTGACCTGGTCGTTAATGCAACCTGATTTGTAGATCTTTGATTTGCCGGAACCGGCAAATTCTCGCCCCTCTGCTCTCCTGCGTGAATGCTTAACTTTACCCTGACAATCAGAGCACAGGCAACTCCGAACGTTACGAAAGTAGCGGTAAATCGACGTAACTATTTTCTTCTGCTTGGCTCCGTAGGTTCGAACGTCGTCCCTCAACCCCCGCCCTAAGGGACAGCAATTCGTCCCAGCCCCTAAGAATCGCACATTCTACTGCTTGAAGCGCCAATAAACTCGACCCGAGTTGGGGTGGGTGACGGTCTCCAGGCCAAAGCGCCTGTCCGCGCGCAAACCGTTGCGCACAATTTGGAAGATATCCGAAATGATCGAACGGTTTTGTGCAAAATATGAGTGGTTCATGAAATCAGCGCGCATGTCCGTGGCGTCGATCGTTTCTACGCCATCTGCCAAGACTAACCCCAAACCGGATTCACCTGCACGGGCGTAACCGCCGTGCAGTTCTCTCGCGGCCTTGAGCGGAATATCTTCGGAAGAGGCATATAACGTGATTTTGCATCCGCTTCCGACCATAGCTGGGACGAGATCGCGGCGGAAGACCTCGGCATCCAAGTCCGGGGCTGCCAAAATCACCTCGGCAAACTTTTCTCGGAGGTTCGGCTTATTCCGAAGTAGCGAGACGTATGCCTGGGTCAAGACCCTGGATCCCATGCTATGCGCAATTAGATAGATTCGATCGGCAGTCGACTTCTGAGAAAAATCGGCCAGAAAGCGTTCTAAATTGGCTGCAGACCATGCCGCGTTGTTCTCATCGAACATGTACTTCGCCAGTTCCCCTTGCGATGGCCAGCTGTAAAAGACAGGCGCACCATCGAACCCTAAATCATAAGAAATCTGCGCTGTTCGTCGGGCGGCCTCATTGAAGGTCACATTGAAACCGTGCACGAACACGAACGCATTTCGGCCAGAAGATTTTTTGACGCGAGCCGCAACATCTCGAAAATAGCTGTCAGTTTCCATGGGTTTCACGTCCAGCAAGACAACGTGCTTTTCCGGGTCTGCCCGGAATTGAAACTTCCACACGGATGGGCCTTCAAGGTTACCCATTTTGTGATTCCGTGGAATGCTCACCTTTGCGTTTCCGTATTGAATCTCGCCTCGCTCCCCGCTGTAGCCCACTCCGGGATCGCTGATCGAAGTGCGCTTGCGATCGGTCGCATAATAAATTTTAACGATCGCGTAATTTTGAGCTGCATGCCCCCCGAGACCGCGGTCGACTTTGGAACGGCAGCCTTGAAAAAGCAGAAGAATGCAGCATATAATCCACGTTAGTAATCGATTCATAAATGGAAGTTTGTTAGAGGTGTTGAGTAAACATCGTCATATCAAACGAAGGAACAATCAGCACTCCGTCTCGAACCGAAACCCCAGGGAATGAGTGCCTAATTGCACTGACCACAAACATGCTTCTTTGCACCACCGACAAGACCATTTTCCTCCGTTCGACGTGAGATAATTCAGGGGTCCCTGGGTACTCCAGCGCCAGTGCATCCGGCGAATCTAGCAGTGCAGCGGCTTTGAGCGGAGCCGACAAGTTGAAGATCATAGAGTACGAATCTTCAGTTTTCTCCGAACCCACCACGATCGCCTCAATCTCGCGGTCGAACTGGTCACTAGAGAAGCATCGAAGAGCGTTAACCCGCATCCCCAAAAGACGCGAACGTTCTGTCTTCCCAGACTTCCCGGCGTTCGTGCTCATTTCGGTCAAGAAATCGATATAGCGATTGGCATCGAAGCCGGCTTCTTCCAAAAGGCGGACAGCGCCCATGTCCGCAGCAAATTCAGACAGAACAGGCAGTTGCTTCGCCGAGCGAAAGGAAAGGGGATAGTGCTTATCGTGTTTGACGGACAAAACCGGTATCAGGGCGGTGACCTTGCTCAGTGCACCAAGGGCTTTGTCGGTTGACCACGCTTTGCGGCCGTCCGCCGTCGCCCATTGCTCAAGCGCATGTCCATCCCGCACGTGCATGAGTTCGTGAATGAGGACGCCTAAAAGTATGCTATCGAAACCTTCGCTTTTAGGTTCGCACGCCTCGGCAAGTGCGCGAGCAAAGAGTATCTTGCCTGTTGGAAACGCGGTTGCTTCAGGAACGTCGGATTCAACTACGTCTAGGGACGGTTGAAGTTCCAAGGTAAATGTTAGGAGTTTCTCGCGCTTGTTGGCATACTCGTCGAAGATAGACGCCTTCGCGAGGGCCGCTTTCACTTTAAGCAGGTGATTAGTTACGATCTGGTCAGCTTGAGCAAAATGCCGTTGAACGAAATGAGAAGTCCTATGGTCCAGAGGAGCACGACCGCTTTTAAGGGCCTTTTGCTCAATGACTTTTGAGGCCGCTAGAATTTCTTTCGTCGCCTTGTCGAATCGCCGTCCGAAATCCAGGTCACCGGTAGATGTGTTTTCAAAGCCAATACTGAGACATCCCGAAACGCAAACTGAAGCAACGATCAAAGACGACGCTATGAGGTAACGGGTTACTCGCATAACTGGTTAAAACAAAAAGTAAGGAGTTTCATTCAGATGTCCAGAACATCCACTGGGTAGCGTTAAGACCGCGTTATCTTAATCTGCGCCCCTTTGGCTATGCAATCGGTTGCTAGAAGTTGCAATAAAGAGAAGACACTTCGATGGGTCGCACCCGACGAGTAGCTGAGGAGCTGTGCCGAGACTTCGGAGCGATTATAACCCGCCACTGCGCAAAGTCGTCTGCAGTAGATAAGGCGTTGACGTGACTAGTCGACACAAATATTCTTCGGGAATGAGCTCGGACGCCCTAAAGCTTGAAGTTACTCTACTCACTCGAAAAAACGCTCTCAGGCAGTACCTGCATGTGACAGGCGCTAGCAGTTACTTGCATGTTCCTGCTCCACGGCTGTGCCGAAGCAAGATATGAGGCGCTTTATGATGCAGCCACCGCGAATTTTCAAGGGGCGCCACTGGCTCAAGATACACAGGTGAAACTGATGGCAAGTCCTGGGGCACTTATGCCGAACAAAAGTACTGACAAAGAGCAGCGAGCAGCCCGAAAAAGGCGAAGCATTTGGTCGCGTGCTTCGCGGTATGATCGCAGAGCCCGCGGTGAATGGTTCGTGACGTGGTTGATAACGGCACTGGTTGGGCTGACAGCGGTCTACGCGCTTTCGCACATTTTCTTAAAGCGGCAACCTGTTCCTGTTCTCGAAAAAATAGTTCAATTGGAAAAGGACGGCCGGGTCACGCTGATCGATCCATTCGCCCTGGACTGGTTTGTGGGAGCAACGCGTGCCAAGCCGATTTTGGAGCGGACGGCCAAGCGGTTCGAGGAGATGGAGCAAGTGCGGCTGGACGTCGATCGGAGCATGGCAATCGCCCGCCAGCGCGGAAGCGCCGATTTTGCGGAGCTCAATGAAATCGATGCGCTGTTATCGGGTTCCAACTTCAAAGGGGCATTCCAAAAGTTTGGTTTGTTGACGGATCGATTGGCGAGGACGACCCTCGAAGGGGTTTTCGGTGAGAGTTTGGTCGTGGATTTCCGCTCGAAGGTGCAGCGCCTCGTCCTGCTCAAGGCGCAACAAGAAAGCGATGTAAATTCGCTCCGCCCGTCAGTCACGTCTTCGATCTTTTGGACAGACCCGATTTATTCATTGGCCGAGGTATTGTTTTTCGCTCTTTTCGGTGTGCTTACCAACCTACTGATGCAAACGGCTGATTGCCTCAGCAAGGGGAAGTACAAACCTTCGGAGCGGTGGGTAGGATATACGAAATTGGCGTACGGCCCCTTTCTGGCGTTGACCGTGGTTCTGGCGATCATGAACGGGTGGATCGATCCACAATATGAGACACGCGTTTGGACGCTGCCGCTGGTGGGATTCATCCTCGGTTACGCGAGCCGGCGTACAGCTGCACTGGTCGATCGCGTCTCGGAGGCATTTTTGGGCAAGGCAACCGAATCGGTCGAGAAAGGGCCGGAAGCTGCCGCCGCCGCAATGATGGCACGTGCGAATGCATTAGTAGAGGCAGCCCGCCCCCAGACCCTTGCAGAGTTCAAGACCCAGGGAGAAAAGATCGTGTCCGCATTGGTGAAAGCGCATGTCGCCAAGAAGGAGGCCCAGATATGACAATAATTGGAATGCAAATGCTCCGATGCAGCATCTTATCTACCGGCCTTGGATTACTGTTCATGGCAACCGGGTGCAGCACACCACAGTCGGTGCTGGATCTTTCGACACGTTCCAAGAACGAAGCGGAATTCCTGGCAACGAAGCAAAAGGAATCCATTGAAGCATTTTCAAAGTTTACGACGAGTGTCGAAGCGTCGGCCAACCCGGTGGTGACAAACCTGGCGGTCCTCTACAACGACGCGGGCCAAGCGGCCCTGAAATATCTCAACACACGATGCGACCAGATTGAAACAAGTCTCAAGCTTCAGTTTGAACTCAGGGTGTTGGAACTGCAGGAAGAGCTGGACAAAAAGCTTGAAACGGACCTTAGACCCCGCTTTGACCAAGCACTCATCGAGGCCAAAAAAATATTCGATGAAAAGGATAAAGCCGCTCGCAACAGCCGCTCGGATCCGGTCGCGGTAGCGGAGGCGGGCCAGGCATTTGGAAAACTCAAAATCCTTGAAAGGCAAAAGCTTGAGAGCGAGTTGAACGTGCGCGAAGCTTTGCGTAGGGAACTTTCCACAAATCGCAGCGCAACGTATCAACTGATTAAGGCGACAACAGATGGATGGCGCGAACAACTTGCGGGGACTAAAGATGGGCCACTGGCGATTGAGGCGAAAAAACTGCGACAACCCTTGAATCTTCCAGTGGTGTCTTTGAGCACCAATCGCGAAGAACTGGTCACATTTCGCGAGCAAATTGGTACGATGCACCAAACCCACGTGGACAGCATTAAGACCATGGACGCTTACCTAAACCGTCCCAGTCCAATGCGGTTGTTCCTTTCGGGGGCCTTTGAGGAAGCAAAAGGGAAGCTGTCCGGACTGGCCGTGAAACTGGGTCCGTTTGCTGAACCTGTTAAGAGCATTGCGGAAGGCATTCTGGACAAAGGGGAAAACTTCCTCGGAGGTGAAGCCGGCAAGCTCGGAACGAAGATTACCTCGCTATTCGAAAATATGCCGCAATTGATCCAGAATTTACTCAAGGTCGCCCCCAACGAAAAGGCGTCCACTCCGGTTACCCCCTCTAACTGAGAAATCATATGCCCGCTTACGAATCATCCGACGTGTTTTTGGGACAGGACCTTTCAGAAGAGGCCGAGGCCATTGCCCGCGAGGCGGAGGCTCCGCTGCGTCAATGGATCAAGAATTCAGTGGAAGACTTGAAAAAGGAGTTTGATGGTAAAGTGGCCGTGGCGGCTACGGCTTTTGAGAATGAGGTCAAAGAAATGGCTTCCGATTATGAAAAGCTTGGAGCAGAGCTAAGCAAGCTTGTCACAGAACTTAATAACGTCAAAATGAACTTGCCACCGGGAGCTAACCCAGAGTTGCTCAAAGCTTCAAAAGAGGCGGCGGACGGGGTGAAATTGTATCTCGAAAAGCGGGAACGTCAGTGGAAAGGCGCCGGGGCGGCCGCAGTCAAGGCTTTGTGGACAGCGAAAACTGCAGTGACAGGAATCGCATAGCATTCTTCCGCACGCTCAGTTTGGTCTCGGAACGGCTGTAAAGCACCCCTACTTCGAAATATCGCGCGCTCAACAAAGCTGCTGAGCCTCTCCGAGAGTCGTCTTCAAGCTTCTTCGCTCCGGCGGTGCGTTTTGCTCTGTCCACAGAACCGATAAATCTCCGACAATTCGTTCGTTGTTTCTGGAAGGAGCTCTAACTGCTTCAAGCTCTCCTTACTAAACGGGCAAAGCAATCCAGATCGAAAGTAACACGCTCCAGAAGAACTTGGCGAACCGGGGTTCAAGGTGACACTAGGCTCACAGTCGACCGTATCAGTTTTCACATCAATGGTGCCTGCATCGAAAACCGCAGGACCCCACCAGTTCTGGACCCACGCGCCATGAGATCGTTCTTCACGATGCAGGTGTGCCAGTGTGCTTGCACACCCGTGGGCGATACTCCGGGCCTGGCGTTCACGGCGGAAACCAAGCATCGGATGAAAAGCAAATGTCCCGGAGAGCCACTCTGGTTTTACACAACTCACATGCAGGTCCAGCAAATTGAAGCCTTCCTGCTTCCGATCTCGCTTAAGAGCCGCGTAAATGCGACGGATATCTGTTTGGATTCGACGGTGAGTATCGATTTTAACGTTGTATCGGAGTTGATTGACACGCCGGCTGAGCGTAACCCAAAAATCGACGGTTTCCTTGAGGTCCGCATCATCCAACTTTCGCCGTTTCGGCTCAAGTGACGCTGTAAATAACAGATGGGGCCCTTCTTTAGGACGCGCCGACAACCATCTGTTGCGACTGGCTAGAAAGAGAAAGCGCGATAGGGGAACAATTGGAAGGTTATCAGCAATTCCACCATCGACCAATTCTTCCGGAAATCCCGGGCTGCCCGCGCGCAGTTCCCAATTCATTCGGGGCCGAAACACTGCGGGAAATGCGCTGCTGGCCAGGAGGCCGGGAATCAAAGCTGGACGGCGGCGTTTATCCGGTGGAAATGATCCAAGCACATCAATTTCGCCAGTTGTCAGGTTGGTTGTGGTAGCCAAAAAGTGTATCCCGCCAAGAAGGAATTCATCGAAGTCGGCTCCGCGGTCCTCCGAAGCGCGAAGTACGTGTCCACGAATAAGTTGCTCCAAAGGCTCTGCGCCAAGCAGTTCCGTGCCGATGCCCGCGCGATCAAGGGCATCTTGCCCGTAGTGCTGTAACCTATCGGCGAATTTACCGTTGTCGCGGGGGGAGTTCCAGCCGAGCAAATCCAAGAGCTCGATGGGATCGAGATATGCCATACGATGAATACCTGCCAGCACACGTCTTGACCGTGCAGAAAGTAATTCCCAGCTACGCTTGTCGAATCTGCGAAAGAGATGGTCTGCATCCGTCAAAGAAAAGTTGGCGCTGCCCGCGCGCAGCGTAAATCTCCGAATGAAATCCGCAAATCGATCGGTTAAGACCAACCGATCTATCGCCAGAAATGTCGCGGCGACCGCGGCAATTCGCTTTTGGCGCTGAAGTCTGTCAGGTTCTGTAAATATACGTGCTGCGAATGCGGCCGTTATGGTTCCCACGGAGGCGCCCGCTACCACGTCCGGCTTGAAGCCAGCCTCGTTGAGTGCATTCAAAACGCCGACTTGAAACACGCCACGGAAAACTCCGCCACTGAACACCAGCGTCACCGTGGATCGTTCTCTGCCAAGCCTCATCGCGGAACGACTTGCGTCCGGGAGATCAAGAGGCCAGGTGAGTGTTGGAGAAATCCGAGACTCCGTTTCCGTCTCCTTTTTCTCAGGCGTATCTATTTTCGAACCGGGCGGTTCTCCCCAATCTGGCAACGATTCCGGTTCACCGTTGGCTTTGAGGTCCGAAACTTCTTTCCATGCTGCCTTAATGTCATTTAAGAACAGGCATTCCTTACAAATTTCGGCAATTCCAGGTGGCGATGTCATATCACTGGGACTGCCTGGCAGAGGAATGTTGTTTTTCAACACCCTTTGCAAAGCGCGGCACGGGGGGATTTTTGAATTTTGGAGAGTTTCGAAAGGCAAATTCTTTAAATGACTGCGGTACAACGAAAGGAGCGAAGCCCGGCACCCGTCAGCGATGATTTTTCGAAGGACGGAACGGCGCTGCGAAGAATCGGAACATTTGATTAACTGGTCAAGAACCTGAACAGGCTGCTGAGGTTCGATCTCACGCAAATGGGCGAACACATGCCAATGATTAATGTCCCGTTTGTCGTTTTCATTATTGCCAGAATAGAACAACGGAGTAGGCACTTCTTTCTGGGCGTTCGCCAGCGCAATGTTGCGTAGGACGACTAAGTTTCGTTCGTCTTTGGCGGCGTGCGCGGCCCGAAGGGAGAAAATATCCCGTAAGCTGTACAAGGTTCCAACGCGAGCAGGTGGAGGCTTGGGCAACGGGGGAGGAACACTCCGCTCTAATCCCATGTCTGCGCGCATCTGCTGACGTTCGCGGTCGAGAAGGCGGTGGGTGGGATAGGGTGCGATCACACAGAGTTCGATGTAGGTCGGCGTTCTAGCAAGCTGCAAGGCACCAAAAGGCGTTGATCTGCTCTCGAGCGGTGAACCTCGATGAAGATGTAACTGTTTAATCAAATCAAGAACCGGCTGGATAGGTTCTCGTGCAACGGCGGCGCCGTCCACCAGCCAGTGTTTAATCGGCAATCCGCCGTGGGTCACCTTGATTTCCTGAGGCGCAAACCACGGAGGCAGGGCGCACGCAGCGCTGAGTGCATCCACCACAGAAACTCCGGGCTCAATCATGATCAAATTGCCGGTAGCCACGTCCGCTGCCACGGGAGCTACCAATATGGGTTGCTGCTTGGGCACGCGTTTGTCGGAATTTTCCGTCCATATGGAATCCGCTAAAGGCCGCCGGTGGGGTTCTCCTTCCGAGGCAGTGGGTGAAGTTTTTGGTGTTCCTCCAAGGACCTCATTCACTGCTTGCTCATGGTCGTCGCGTTTGCCGAAATAGTTCGGATCGAAAGCACGCATCAGGAAACGGCGCAAAACTCCGACAGTTAAAATATCACGTTTGAGATTGAAGCCATCAAGAAGACGCGCAAGAAGATTACCGCCACGGGCATTTTTCTCAATGAAGGTCAGGAACACCGCCACAAAAAGGCCGGCTTGAAACCAAATTAGAAATCCGTTTGCCGCGAAACGTTTCAAGGATTTCACTGATAGTGCTTCAATCCATCGCGCGATGCTATCGCTCAGATTTGACACGGTTTGTATCCGAGGAAATACAAATGACGCATTCCACTGAGCGGTTGTCTGACCGAGGGATGTCGCTAACCAGGTTATGGTTGCGATCGCCCCGGCGAAGCCAGCGAGACGAAGTGCTACCGCCGTCCATCTACTTTTTGGCAGGCGCCGCGCAATGAAATTTCTGAGGCGCAAGAGAACCGAGGTAGGTGGGGTCACCCACCACGCTAAGGCAATTAATGGATATGAGGGGCAGGGCCCGGCGCAACTCGCCCTCGCATTACTGGCCGATTGCCTAGGACAGGACGGCGTCGCTTTGCGGCTTCACCCAGAGTTTAAGTGGGCCATAGTAGCCAATTTTCCTAGTGACGCTTGAAGCTTGGCGATCTGCAAATACGAGCAATCGAGGGTCCGCCCATCAAGCAATTCTTTGGATGCAAGTTGAGCCTTGGACAACATCGAATGGTGCGAAAGTAGCGGTAAATCGGCCTGACTATTTTCTTCTGTTTTGTCCCGTAGGTTCGAACGTCGTCCGTTAAGGCCAGCACTTGACCAAAACGGCAAATAAACACCCCTCAGAAAGTCGCTCAGCAGAGCGACTTTCTGAATTTCACCACGCGTTGTTTACCTAAAAACTGAAAACACCCTGTCGTGGACGGTAAACAGGTAAACATGAAAGGGTACCTGAGTTGAGCCATGAAAAAGTTATCCACTTGGTTCGACTAGACCAGCTTGTACCGTTTTTTCGAGTACGGTACTCTGGCGGTGATGCCAGAAAATACATCAAAATTCACGCTTTCACCTAAAGCATTAACTGAATTGAAGGAAATTTTCCATGACGAATATGGTTACGATTTACCTGACGCAGAGGCTCACGAAACAGGAGTTAGGCTGCTCGAATTATTCGAAGTGTTGCTCGAATCCCCCGATGGCAAAAAACCATCCATCCAACCGACGGCAAAACAGTCGCAAGCAATGGTACATATTCGCAATTCCCTGCAGGAGCAGAAGCAGCCGACAGTGCGAAGCATCGCCGCTGCTTTAAGTCTGAAATCGTCCAGGTCAGGTCTTCGAATGCTCAATAGTTTGTTTGCAAGCAGATTGATCTGCCGTGATAGCACAGGAAATATTGTTCTCACTAGCGACATTTAGTGGTTTCGCGAAATGATCTCCTTATATGTTAAAATCGCGTCATGTTGAGGGGTACAATAGTAGAGAATAGTTTAAAGGATAAAAGTATACTTTCCAAGGTGCAGGTTCTAAAGACCTGGAAAGAGGGTTCTTGGACCTTGTATGATGTTCAAGTTGACGCATCGACTGCTAATGAATTTGGCAAGTATATTGACACCGGTCCGTGGTATGTACACTTCTGGGATCCAGCTCAAGATGATGTACTCGTTGTGTTTAAAGATAAAAACTTTCAAATCAAACATTCTGACAGGAGTACGTGGAAGGATGCGGTTGCATACGGTCTATCGATCGGTATTCCAAAAGAACAACTCGACTTCAAGACATTTTCAGAATTTTATACAAATGTTTTTGGAGAGCTGCCACAACGTCTTAAGCGATGTGCGGCAAAGAACTCCGATGTTGATCTTTGGCGTAAGGACTATCTGTCAAAACTGAGTAACATTCAAAAGTATATTTTTCTTGCATGTGAGCAGCTACAGATCATAGGGGTCTCATATTTGAAGTATCACAGGGATCTCACGGGATACACTTCTGGAGAATTGGCAACTGAACAAGGTAACATTGTTGCACGTTCTTTCGAAAAGGAGGCGCGATTATGTCTGGAGACGCGCTTCTGAGCTATTCATTGAGAGTTGGAACTTTAAGTTGGTTGACGATAAAGAAACTTTGAGGACATACTTCCTGATTCGGGCTCTGGAGTCATTCTACAAACGCAAAAGAAATTCCGAAAAGTACTGCAATCTCGTAAGAAAATGGGACACATCTGTGATTAAGGAAATAAGGGACACGTTGAAAGATCGTAGTTTAGATGTGTTTTTCCTCAATCCTAACCGTGATCCTCAATTAGATGCTGGGATGCGAAAATTGAGAAAAGGGTATTTAGAGATGCTGGATGACTCCATCCGCAAAATGACTCCTCGGGAGCGTCTTGCTATTGGTGAGTCTTACCAACTCTACGCCGAAACAAGTGATGTGATACATGGATTTACTGGTAGCGCAGAGTTTAAACTTGAAACTTGAAAATGTGCATAGGGAAATCGAGGCGATTTATGCACGCATAGGTATTCTATCAATTCATATATTGAAGCACCTTGCTGGCATTGGTGAGAAATCGCTTGATTGTCCTGAAATATTGGACGCACTGAATGCACTGCAAACAGGCGACCTGAGCGAACATATGAAGATCAGGGTAGGTGATTTGGTAATCGTTAAAAATGAAGTCAAGGCAAAAGTCGTGGAGATTAGTGTTAGTGATTTCGGATGTGAAAAGTACAAGGTCGAATTTTGCGATAAGAGAGGAGAGTGGACGTTTTCTTTTGACGAAACAGAATATGTTAGAAGTGATTTACAGAGACTTTTATGAGGACTGGTTCGAACATCGTCCACGACCCGCAGCCGTCTTGTACTCGCACAAGCACTTCCCTCATTCTGCCTTTGCTGGAGGCCAGTATTTTCCGGTTCGATTGGGGCATCTTCGGATGCGGGAGGTGACAAGGAGTTCGCAAGGATTGAAAATGGAATCCGGGCTTCAATATTGAGCTTTTTGTCTTTTAGAAGCAGGTTCGATTGAATTGCCGAGAGAATTTGTCTTTTGGTCTTTGCATCGCCTTTTGTGAATTTGACCCGAGCGGTGTAAGCCAGTTCGAAGGCTTGTTCTGCGAGTTCTATGCGTTCCTCAAGATGCTTACCCCCGTCGCGAAGCATATTCTCGAAAGACGACCGTTCCTTAAGGATTTCCATTCGCTGCCGACTGTATTCTTCGTCGGATAACAGGCTCCCGTCCGCATTGTCGGGAGAGGTCTTTAGCTTCACCAGAGCATCAAGCCTTTGAGAGCAGAGTTGATACGCCCTCTGCTGGCTTTCAACGATGGCGGTCTGCGACGCACTTTCCTTGGCACGCAGTTCATGTAAATATTTGATCGCCCAATCCTTGAACCGCTTGGAAATCTGGATGCGCGCAAGAAACCCCTCGATTTGCCTTTCGAGTTCTTGCGCGGTTACGGAGCTTTGTCGGCAGGCTGGTTTTGTGCTTTTCGCACAGTGGTAATACGTGTACGTGCGAAAGAGCGACTTCGCCATATCCTTCACCGGAGTTTGACACCGGGGGCACGAATCTCGTTTTCGGTAAGCAAACTTGAACCGGCATTTGCCGCATCGCACCTGATGCTTCTCCTCGGCTGTCACCATGCGACCGCAATCTCCACAGCGGATTAGTCCCGTAAAGGCAAATTCACGATGCGATTGAGGCCGTGGACTTTCGGTTCGGCCGAGGAGAGTCTGAACGCGACGATACTCTGCTTCGGTGATCATCGGCTCGTGTTTTCCCCAGTAGGTTCGGCCGCTTCCTTTTGGATACTCAAACCAACCATAGTAAAACGAACTTTTGAAAATGTGATAGATGCCACTTTTGGAAAGGGGGTTGCCGCCCATCCTGCGGGTCGATCGTGTACGAAAGCCCCATTCGTCGTTGGCAATTTCCAGGATTCTGGGAGGAGTGTACAAGCCGGTTAGCATTAAGTCCCACATTCGGCGGATTTGGGGAAAGAGTTCTTCATCTCTAATCAATGTCCTTTCGCCGGTTTGCTTATTTACGTAGTTGAGATAGCCCACGGGAGCGACGCCGGGATACCACCCATTCTCGACCTTCGTCTTAAGCCCTCTCTTCGTATTTTTGCTCAAATCATCCACGTACTTCTGAGCGAACCCGAACTCCATGTACATTAGAATGCTGTTGTCGTCTTCGCGGCCATAGGTCTGGCTCGGAGTAATTACCTTGATGCCCTGTTGCTTGATCGCCCAGATAACCGAACCGCCGTCAACCGGGTTGCGGGCCAGGCGGTCGAGTTTCCAGCAGATAATGCCCGCGGCTTCGCCGCGGTAAACTGCTTGCATCATCTCATTGAACACGGGACGACCGGGTTCTTTCGCAGATTTTGATTCACTGAAAATTCGGGAGATAGGCAAGTGGCGGTTTACGCCAAGCACTGCCAACTCGCGATTCTGCGACTCATTGGAGAGAATCTGCCGGTCTTCGGCTTCAGATGATTTGCGACAGTAGATGAAATATCCAGGCATGAAGATGTTGATTGGATGGAAGGCTTTCTGGGGGTACACCATGCTAACGTACCCACCGCCTTCGTCAATGGTCGCTAGTTGGCGAAGGTCTGATCTGGCATACCGCTTCAACTGGTTGAGCCAAAATCTCAAACAACCGCAGCAGACGAAGCGCGATTTGTTGGACTTCGTCATCCGAGAGATGCTGGCCGAACTCCTCCAGGTAGATCGCTTGGAAATCCTCAATAGCTTGCCGGCTGAGGCGGTTGAGGGCGCTCATACCCTCCACTCTAGCTGGCTGACTCGATCCCAAAAGGCCTGTAAGTTTGCCGAGCGCGGCAATACGAACCGTAACTTCGCCGCCGGTAGCGATGATAAATCCGTCCAACGCTTGTCCCCATTTGGGTTTCCCAAAAGTCGTGGTTTAATAATGGGACCGTTCCTCTGCTATGGTCGCCAAGCTGAAATTGCCTGGCGGCTTTTTTGAAATTTGCCGCTTAGGGCAAAAGTTCCATCCTTCGCATAATTTACTAATAATATATCGTGGAGTCCTGAACTCCCGATTCGAGTTCTTTCACACCTCAAACACATGGCTTCCGCTCAACTTTCAAATTACTTGCGAGCAAATCGAAAGCGTCTGGACCTAACGCAAGACGAACTCGCTTTTCTCCTGGGAGTGGAAGGCGCGCCCAAGGTTTGTCGCTATGAGACGTTTGCGCGTGAACCCAGCCTTCGGACGCTGTTGGCCTTTGAAGCAGTTTTCCAAAAGACTCCCAGCGAGCTATTTGCGGGGCTGTATCGCGAAATTCAAATGGAGGTTATCGCACGAGCGAAAATATTGAGTCGAAGAATCAATGCCGGCAAACGGCAACTGCATCGAGCACGGACGTCTCAGGCCTTGGTTCGAATTAGCACTGTTCAGCCTAAGACAGGGTCAAACCGCCCATGAGCAAGAAAACTCCAAAATTTTCAAGGAGTCTGGCAATCGCTCCCTCAACCAGAGGCTTTGGATACGCCATTCTCGAAGGCGATACGACGCTCGTCGATTGGGGAGTCAAAACCGTTAAAGCTGATAAAAATGCGCGGACGATAGCGAAAGTGCGACAGTTAGTTACGAAGTACGAACCCACCGTCATCGTAATTCAAGACTACGCCGCCAAGCCCTGTCGACGTTCCGACCGAATCCGGGCGCTCGGCGCCGCGATCATCGCTTTAGCATCCGAATGTGGCCTGCCAATCGTGTTGCTTTCACATCAACAGATACGAAAGGTGTTCTTTGGCGATGGTGACGGCACAAAGCACGAGATCGCCAAAATTCTAGCCGCCCGGCTGCCTGAGGAACTGGCATCGCGATTGCCTCCTAAGCGTAAACTCTGGATGAGCCAGGACTATCGCATGGATATTTTCGATGCAGTAGGTCTGGCGGTTGCACTCCGAATGCAAAGGCCAAAACGGATGCCCTGACATGCCTACGAGGTATGCGCATTCAAAGACGCACATGACTATCTCCTTAGATTACGGCCGGTTTTCAATCATCGCTTTACTTGTGAGTCGATAACGTCTCGAACGGTCGCGCTCCTGCGATGGGGCAGGACGTCAGTGCGGCTGTCGATGTAGGCCTGCAGGAACGGTATCAATTCCTCGGAATAAAACGGCTCCTGATTACACCAGAAGATGTAATCAACGTTGAGATACTCCGTGGCAAATCCGACCAACTCCGCAATGGTAACTCGCTGGCCGGTTTTCGGGTTCTTGTGTGCGTAGTTCCCCTGTTGCACGGCGATTCCTGTGGGAGTGATTCGCGCACACGCTTTGATGAGAGGGTAGCAGTGGCTCATCTGTCCGGGCTTGTAAGGCAACAGGTCGGGACCGCCAACACCTATCTTCAATTCTTTGGCGTGTTGATACACGCTGCGGAGGTGTGCCCCGTCTTTGCCTGGCAGCCATTCTCCCGGCATGAAGTTGGCGTATTGCATGGCCACCGACTTCGGAAACGCGCGCTTTAGGGCGGTCATGTTCGTCATGACCGCATCGCGATAAACGGCTGGAATGAAGCCTTTGGGGAACAACCGCCCGCTCTCGCCAAACGAAACCGCGGTCTCTGCCAGATTGATACCCTCGACTTTGCCGTCGAATTCCTTGCCGAGCGCCAAAAGGAGCTTGTGAAATCTTTCCTGCACCGCCTTGTCCCATCGCCTCGCGACCCAGCCCTCTGCGACCGCGTGTTCCTCGTTATCGCCCTTGATGCTGTATTGCTTGTCAGCCCCGCCATTGTATCGGGCGTCGTTCAGCAGATAACGGGGAACGTGGACCAGCGTTGGATCAAAGGAGGAATCCTGAAGCTGGATGAACAGTTTCTTGCCCCTTGAACTTAGGAACGCCAAATCGTGCTGGATGGCGCTGAAGTCATAAGCATCTTTTCCCCGCTCCAGTTCGCGCCATGTGTATTTCAATTGCGCTCCTTCGAAAGCCCTCGTTCCGAGGAACGAAGCGTCGAATATTCTCTCCCTGTCCCTGTTGAAGAACGCGTAGTGATGCTCGCCCTCAGCAGTGGCACTGCCGCAGCAGGCCAGAATGAAACACATGCACCAGAGACATCTTGCAGCGATTTTCGTTGTCATGAGCTTCATGGCGCGGTCAAGCGGTCAAACATTTCTGATTAAGCCGCAGCTTGTGCAAGAGATTTGTAAAGGTCTTTGCACGAGCCTCTTTTCTTCGTGCCTTCCTAGGCGCATCTTACGCAGAATGGAGGGGCGAGGTCACGGCCCAAAATCTCATGAGTCGCTGACTCTGAAAAACCATCTGACCAAGTGAAAGCCGGCGAACCGTCACTTCCGGGAGGCGAGGGGTCGGAATCGCACCAACACCACGGTGACAGCAGACGAAAAATGCCTCATTTTTGCGGCTAGTCAACTACTAGGCGGGCACTACTCGGAGCAAGGCGGCAACAAGGCGGTTGTGCACAGTTGTACTTGGCCAATTCTGTGGTTTTAACCAGGTTTAAATGAGTGGTCTTATGCCTCGCATTCTTCGGTCGAAACGCAGGTCCGAAGCTCTTCCAGGAACGAAGTAAAATAATCTGTTGACTCTACTGACGCTTAAGTTCTATATGTAGTCAGTTCTTTGACTCGCCACACAATTACTTGTGTGTTACAACGTGAACGAGTGCCCCACGCCACGGCTGGGGAGAATAGGGAATCGGGTGTAAATCCCGTGCGGTAGCGCCGCTGTAACGAGCTACGAAACGCCACAAAGCCACTGTCTCTGGATGGTAAGGCTGGCGGAGTAGGATGACCTCGGAGCCAGAAGACCTGCTTGTTTACGCTCATCAAGACCTGCGTTACGTGACGCAGGCAACGGTCGCGCCATCGACCGGATGAGGGAAAAGACGAGCTTTTTCGGCCGCAGTTTGAAGCCCGCCTTCACTCCCTCGTGAGTGGACGCGGGATTTTTTGTACCCGCGAACTGCGCACGAGCGGTTTCCCTCCAAAATGAACCGCGGCTGGCAGCCGCCAACTGAAATCGTTCGATATGCTGCACGAACAACTCGACGGCCAGCTTCGGCTGGCTCAACTCGATCCGCTTAAAGACCAGGAATTCTCCATTCGCAAACGAGATGGGCGTATCGTTCCCTTTGACGAGACGCGCATTCAGCTTGCCATCGAAGCTGCATTCAAAGCCGATGGCGCCATTCACCACGACGAAACACTCCCAGCCGCTGCGCAAAGCAATGTAATCCGCGTCGCCAACGCAGTGATTCACGCCGCCATCGGCCGCGCCGTCAAAGGCGATGCGTTGGAAATCGAATTCATCCAAGACTTGGTGGAAATGAAGCTGATGGAAGCGGGTCATCACAGCATCGCCCGTCGCTACATCCTCTACCGCGAAGAACGGCGGAAGGCCCGCGCCTTGCGAGGCGATCGCACGGACGCTGGCCAACCGCAGACGCAGCTAGTTGTCACGCTCCCGGACAATTCGCGTGAACCTCTCGACCCACAGCGTATCCGCCGTCGCTTCATTGGCGCATGCCGGGGAATCGAGGCGAATTGCTCTGCGCGCAATCTCGCAGATGAAACGCTGAAGAATCTCTACGACGGCGTAAAGACTGATGAGATCGAACAAGCGATGATCTTTGCGGCACGCTCTCGAATCGAGCATGAACCGGAGTACACCTTCGTGGCCGCGCGTTTGCTGCTGCGAAAGCTTTACCGGGAAGCTTTGCCGCCATTCAACACACCCGCGGAATTGGCCGCCCAACATCGCGAGCATTTTCCGAATTATATTGCACGCGGTGTCAAAGTCTGTCGCCTGTCACCGGAGCTTCTGAAGTTTGATCTGCATCGCCTTGCCACATCTCTGCGACTCGATCGCGACCAGCAATTCACTTACATGGGCGCGCAGACGCTCTACGACCGTTACCTCATCCATCATGAGGGTCGGCGGCTGGAGACAGCGCAGTATTTCTGGATGCGCGTGGCGATGGGGCTGGCCATCAACGAGGGTGAACAGAAAGACGACCGCGCCATTGAGTTTTATGAAGTACTCTCAACGTTTCGATTTATCAGCAGCACACCGACCTTATTCAATTCAGGAACTCCGCACCCACAGCTTAGCTCGTGCTACCTGAGCACTGTGATGGATGATTTAGAACATATCTTCAAAGTCGTCAGTGATGACGCAAAGTTGTCGAAGTGGGCTGGCGGTTTGGGAAATGATTGGACGAACATTCGTGCCACAGGCGCACACATTAAGGGCACGAATGGTACAAGCCAGGGCGTCATTCCATTCCTCAAAGTCGCCAATGACACGGCCGTCGCTGTGAACCAGGGCGGCAAACGTAAGGGCGCGATGTGCGCTTATCTAGAAACATGGCATCTCGACATCGAGGACTTTCTTGAACTGCGCAAGAACACGGGCGACGAGCGCCGTCGGACGCATGACATGAACACGGCCAACTGGATTCCTGATCTGTTCATGAAGCGCGTGAAAGCGAACGGCCATTGGACATTTTTCAGCCCGAATGACACGCCCGATCTGCACGACCTTTACGGCACCGCGTTCGAGGATCGCTACAGGCAGTACGAGCTTCTCGCCGACGAAGGAAAAATTAAACTGTTCAAGCGCGTCGAAGCCGTCGCACTCTGGCGCAAGATGCTCACGATGCTCTTCGAGACCGGGCATCCGTGGATCACGTTCAAGGATCCTTCAAATATTCGCTCCCCGCAAAATCATACCGGCGTCGTCCACAGTTCGAATCTTTGCACGGAAATCCTTCTCAATTCGTCGGTGGACGAGACGGCTGTCTGCAACCTCGGTTCCATCAATCTCGCTGCCCACATGACCGACCAAGGAATGGATGGCGATATGATTTCCCGCACAATCCGCACGGCGATGCGGATGCTGGATAACGTAATCGACATCAATTTTTATCCAACACGTGAAGCGCAGAACGCAAATTTGAAACATCGTCCCGTTGGCCTTGGTTTGATGGGCTTTCAGGATGCTCTCTATAAACTTCGTCTGTCTTACGCGAGCGAGGCGGCCGTCAAGTTCGCCGACGCCAGCATGGAGTTGATTGCGTATCACGCGCTGCTCGCTTCCGCAGAACTTGCCCGAGAACGCGGCGCTTATTCCACATTTCAAGGCTCGAAGTGGAGTCAAAGCTTGTTGCCGCTGGACACAATTGAGTTGCTCGCGCAAGAGCGGGGTGGATTCGTGGACATGGACCGGACCGCACATCTCGATTGGTCCTGCGTGCGTGAAGCCATTCGTCAACACGGCCTGCGCAATTCCAATACAATGGCCATTGCGCCGACAGCAACCATCTCGAACATCATCGGCGTCGGCCAATCCATTGAGCCGACATACAAGCATCTGTTTGCGAAGGCTAACTTGAGCGGCGACTTCACCACGGCGAACACGTTCCTTGTGGCCGACTTAAAGAAACTCGGCCTCTGGGACGCCGAGATGGTAGATGATCTCAAGTATTATGATGGTTCGATTCAGGAAATTGAACGCATCCCGTCAGAGTTGAAGGAGCTTTATCGGACCGCATTCGAAATTGAACCACGCTGGCTCATCGAATGCGCGAGCCGCCGCCAGAAGTGGCT
>Ga0105340_1000171_pt1 | contig 31414 bp, 27 predicted proteins | sample EasRivMeERMLT700_FD_89676 | JGI IMG/M metagenome (GOLD analysis project Ga0105340, IMG submission 89676) | Soil microbial communities from meander-bound floodplain in the East River, Colorado, USA - East River MetaG ERMLT700 | ecosystem: Environmental > Terrestrial > Soil > Floodplain | place...
CCCGCTTTTTCAGCAACGTTCGATTGCGGATCGCGCAAGCGTGCTGGCCACGGGCGCGCCCAACACAGGCGCCTGGGACATGAACACGCTGAACGAGACGACGACCTTCGAGGAAGCGGACAGCGGGGTCAGGGGACGCTTCCTGTTCACTGTCTGGGAGACTGGCCAATCCGGCGTGCAGCGCCACGACCTGCTGACCGGCCAGACAGATTCGATCTGGGTCAGCCCCTTTGTTTTGGGGCACATCGCGTTCGACGCGTGTTACTGGACGCCCTGGGGCACGCTGATCACGGCCGAAGAATCATGGGAGTCCAACACAAACGGTTCCACCAGCCCGTACGGGCGGTTGTTTGAGTTCGTCAACCCGCTGAGCGCGCCGGCCATCCTCGAGCCGCTGGGCCCCACGAGTAATGACGGCGCCGAGTTCTTCCACCGGACGGTGATTCCCCGTGTCTCGCATGAGGGCATTCAGTTCGATCGGCTCGGTAATATGTACTTCATCGACGAGCTGAACGGGGGCTGTCTCTACAAGTACACGCCGAAGGCCAATATAAACCTGGTGCGTGCCGGACTGGCCGATTACTTCGCCGCAGGCCAGACTTCTGTGCTACGGGTCGGTGACGGCAACACCCCGAACGCCGTGGGCAACTACCTCTGGGTTCCGATCACGGATGTCAATGGCGCCGCGCTTCCCGGCGCGCTGACGATCACCGACGTCAGGGGTGTGACGTCCGTCGACGGCCGCAACACGACGGACCTGCCCCTCTTCAAGGGGACCGACTATCAGCGCCCCGAGGACATGCAGATCCAGCGCATTGGCAATCGGGATTTCCTGTACGTGACGACGACCACCACCCATGAGATCTACCGCCTGGACCTCGGAAACCAATCCATCTCGGTTTTCGCGAATCGCAACACGATCGACCTCGCGACGGGCGCGGCCGTTGGTTCCCGCCTGGCTAACCCGGACAACCTGGCGATCGACTCGGAGGGCAACATCTACATCATTGAGGATCGTAACGGCGGCGTGGACGACGACATCTGGTTTGCCAAGGACCTGAACAAGGACGGCGATCTCCTCGACGCGGGCGAAGGCCTGGCGCGCTGGGCCAGCAACGGCACGGTCGGTTCGGAGTTCACTGGGCTGTATTTCGATCCATTTAACAAACGCCGCGCGTGGGTCAACATCCAGCATCCAAACAGCGGTGTGGATCGCACGATCGAGATCACGATTCCTGGCAACGACTAGGAAGGCAACGACGCCAACGAATAAGCGCGCCCTTGGGAGATGCTGCGGCGCCCGCAAGGGCGCCGTTTCGTATTCTAGAGCTCAGGTTACACGCCTGCAGAGCCCTGCAGAAGTATTACCGATGTCCTGACTGTGCCCCTGACTGATTACTGACTACTGAATACCGATTACTGGGTGCCTGAACCCATAGACACACGGTGAAGTTCGAGATATAAGCGCTTATCTTCAGAGTTCTCGATCCAAAGGAACAGAAAATCGTAACTCTATTGTAACAAGCCCTCCCTTTGTCCGTAACATCCGCGCTCAAAATGGGGAACGAAAGCGGAACTGGAACCAAAATAAACAACTCAAGTATGAAACAAACGCATAAGCAGTGGGCAGCGCTGGCCGGCCTTGCGGTCGCCGTCGCTGGAGGGACAAACGCACATGCGCAATCGGCTGACGCGTTGCTTGATAAGCTGGTCGACAAGGGCATCCTTACTCCCCGCGAGGCCAATGAGCTGCGCGAAGAGGCCGACAAGGATTTCGCCCGCGCTTACCAGGCCAAAAGCGGAATGTCGGATTGGGTGACTTCCCTGAAATTGAACGGCGATCTCCGCGGGCGTGTCGAGAATTTCAATTCCGATCACGACAACTTTAAAGACCGCACCCGCTTTCGATATCGCGCCCGCTTTGGCGCAGTAGCCACCATGTTCGACGGGTTAGAGGCGGGCTTGCGCCTCAGTTCCAGCGACCCGGCGTCGGGCGGACCCGCGGGTGGCGATCCAATTTCGGGGAACACGACGTTTCAGGACAACGGCTCGCGCAAGTTCATCTATGTTGATTTGGCTTACGGCAAATGGACCATGCTCAACAACGCGTCGGTCTTCAGTGCGTTAAGCGTCGGCAAGATCGCCAATCCTTTCGTCGTCTCGGATATGATTTTCGATGGCGACTATAATCCGGAAGGTCTCGCCGAACAGTTTGCTTTTCACATCAATGATGCGCACGACCTGAAGTTGAACCTGGGAGCTTTCATGCTGGATGAAATCGGCGCGGACTCGGATGACCCGTTCATGGCAGGCGCGCAAATCCGCTTCGATTCGAAGTGGACTCAACGCTTCTCCACCTCCGTTGGGGCCGCCATGTTCGGCATTGCCAACGACGAAGCTCTGGACGCGACCGCGGCGGGGGTCTGGACGGTGCCAAACCAAAACGGCGGCAATACGCGCCTGCCCCTTGATCCGGCAACCGGCAGGCTGGGCCGACTGGCCTATAACTTCAATCCCATCGTCGTGGATGCGTCCATTACCTACAGCCTCGAGAAATTCTTCAGGTACAATGCGCTGTTCCCGATCACAATCGCGGGCGACGGCATGTACAACCCGGCCGCCCCTAATGACGCTGGCAATAAAGCCTTCTCTGCCGGGGTTACCTTTGGCAAGGCCGGCAAGAAAGGACTTTGGGAAATCGGCTACCGCTACAAATATCTCGGCGCCAACTCCTGGTGGGAAGAGGTCGTCGATTCCGATTTCGGCGCATTTTACGAGACCGGGCTCCCCGGTGGTGGCGCCTCCGGATACGTCGCTGGGACGAATGTCCGTGGTCACATTATCACGGCCGGCTATTCCCCGGCGGATGCCTTTACCTTCAACGTGAAATATTTCATCACGCAACTCATCCGGGAGAATCCGCCAGGTTCGGATAGCGACATGGGCCGGCTTCAGGTTGATGCGAACTGGAAATTCTAAACGTCACGGAATCGTCACTCATTCGACATTGGACTGATTCATTTCAGAGGAAAATTAAAGACGATGAAATCGATACTAAAAAAAGCAGGTCTCTTCACGGCAGCCATGGGGGTTGCCACTATCGCAAGCGCCGGAAACATTACGGTCAAAGGTTCCGATACGCTGGTCATCCTCGCCCAGAAATGGGCTGAGGTTTACATGAGCAAAAATTCCAGCACCAAAATTCAAGTGACGGGTGGCGGTTCAGGCGTGGGCATGGCCGCGTTGCAAAACAAGACAACCGATCTCGCCAATTCGTCGCGGAAGATTCGCGGCGCGGAAATCTCTGAGTGCATCAAGGCATTCGGACGGCGTCCGACCGAGTATAAGGTCGCCCTGGACGGCTTGTCGGTCTACGTCCACGAAAGCAATCCGATCAAAGAACTCACCGTCGCGCAGGTCGGCGAAATCTTCAAAGGCAGGATCAGGAACTGGAAGCAGGTCGGCGGGCCTGATGCGCCGATCACTATCTACAGCCGCGAAAACAGCTCCGGCACCTACGAGTTCTTCAAGGAACACGTCTTGAAGGGCGCCGATTTCGCCTCCAGCGCGCAAACGATGCCTGGCACCGCGGCCGTGTTGCAATCCGTGGCCAAAGACAAGAACGGCATCGGCTACGGCGGCGCAGCCTACGGTAAGGGCGCGAAGCACCTCGGCATCAAGAAGGACGAAGGGTCGCCGGCGGTCGAACCGTCGGAGGAAACAGTCCTCAATGGGACATACCCCATTTGGCGCTATCTGTATGTGTACGTAAATCCGGCTCTCGATAAGGGCGAAGTGGCGCAGTACCTCGCGTGGATGCGCAGCGAAGAAGGTCAAAAGCTGGTGAAGGATATCGGCTATTTCCCTCTCCCCGAAAAGCTTCGCGAGAAGACCTAAAATCGGGCTTCAAGGTGTTCTCGCCCGTGCTTTCCTACTGGCCGGGCGAGAACGCCATTCAAGCCGGAATGTTTTTTGATATTTTGATCCGCAGTTCCTCCTGCGATCAAATTTGGGCGAGCGAGGGATTCCCTCCCGTGGGGAAAACATAGCAAACTCTCGCTTCGCCCATTTTTATGTCCGCGCCCGTAGCTACAACAACGCGCCGCAGTATCGGCTGGATGGGTCTCAAGCGAGGCCACCGGGCCCGTCCGCTCGAATGGGTCGCGGAGAAGTTTATCTTCCTCGTGTCGCTCTCGGCGATCATCGTCATCTTCCTCATTTTCCTGTTCGTCGCTCGCGAAGCCCTTCCCATTTTTCTCGGGCGCATGAACAGTTCCCTGGCCGGCGAAGTTATCCCGGTGGAGAAGATGAGCACGATGTCCGACAAGGAGTTGATGGCTTACCTCGACCTCACGCCTTCCGAGTTCAAGCAACTCGACAAGGAAGCATTGCAGGCCCTCATGGAAGTGAAAGTCGAAACCAAAAAAGAGTTGTCGACGGACAAAGATGCCGCTGTGAATACGACGCAGTGGCGTTACATGCTGTTTCCCTATCAATGGAGCGACTATGGCGCGCCTGACTATATCTGGCAGCCGATTTCGCAAATTCACAAATACAACATCATCCCCCTCTTCATCGGCAGTTTGAAAGCGACGCTGGTATCGTTGCTCGTGGCCGTGCCGCTGGCGTTGGGCGCAGCCATCTATGTTTCGCAACTGGCAAATCCGGCGCTCAAGGAATGGCTCAAGCCTTCGATCGAATTGCTGGCGGGCATCCCTTCGGTGGTCCTCGGGTTCTTCGCCCTCATCGTGATGGCCTCCTTTCTCCAGGGAATCTTAGGTTACGAGTCGCGCTTGAATGCGCTGGTGGCCGGCGTCGCCCTCGGCCTGGCGGTGATTCCTGTTGTGTTTTCCATCGCCGAAGACGCACTCACCAGTGTGCCGCGCAGTTACACGCAGGCAGCCCTGGCGCTGGGCTCCTCCAAATGGCAGGCCGCATGGCAGATCGTGGTGCCCGCGGCGATCCCGGGAATTTTCGCCGCGGTGGTGCTCGGGTTTGGCCGGGCCATCGGCGAAACGATGGTGGTGCTCATGGCCAGCGGGAACGCCAGCATCATGTCGGCAAGCATCCTGGATTCGGTCCGCACCATCACGGCAACCATAGCCGCCGAACTCGCTGAAGCTGTTTTCGGCGGACATCACTACCGCATCCTGTTCATGCTCGGAGCCGTCCTCTTTGCCATCACGTTCATTTCCAACCTCGCCGGCGATCTCGTCATTCATCGCCTCAAGGCCAAACTGGAGGGCAAACGATGAGCGCAGTGGCTACCGCCCCTGCCCCGCCCTCGTTGCCGAAGCCCGAGGCTCCGAAGACATCGTTTCACAAGGGCCAGTTTCGTTTCAGTTCGTTTTTCTTCACCGGGCTGACCGGCCTCGCAACCCTGCTGATTCTTGCGTTCCTCGTGATCATTTTCGGCAACATCCTGATGCTGGGGTGGCAGGGGTTCTCGTGGCGCTTTATCACTGCCGGGACCAAGGCGGACATGTTCGATGTCAACAAGGCCGGCGTGCTCCCGATGATCGTCGGCACGACCGCTCGCGTCATCCTCATGACGATCTTCGTCATTCCGGTCGGCGTCATCACCGCGATTTACCTCACCGAATACGCGCATGCGACCTCTCGCTTCACGCGCATCATTCGTGGCGCGGTGAACAATCTCGCCGGAGTGCCGTCGATTGTCTTCGGCCTCTTCGGCCTTGGCTTCTTCATCTCGTTTGTCGGTGGCAATCTCGACGCCGCCTTCCGGTCGAGTAACGCTGAACCGCTTTGGGGCAAGCCGGCGTTGCTTTGGGCTTCGCTGACGCTTGCCGTGATGACGTTGCCGGTCGTAATCGTCGCGACCGAAGAGTCCCTGAAAGCGATCCCTTTAGGTTTGCGGGAGGGAAGCCTGGCGCTCGGCGCGACCAAACTGCAGACGATTGTCCAAATTGTTCTGCCGCAAGCGCTGCCCGGGATTCTCACCGGGGGCATCCTTGCGGTGAGTCGCGCGGCGGGAGAAGTCGCGCCAATTCTGTTCACCGGGGCGGCGTATTACATGGCCACGCTGCCGCACTCGCTGACCGACCAATTCATGGATCTTGGGTATCACGTGTTCATCCTCTCGACGCAATCGCCGAACGTTGAACGGACGCGTCCCATTCTTTACGCGACGGTGCTGGTGCTGCTGCTGTTGACGCTGGCGCTCAACATCGTTGCCATTTTAATCCGCGCGCGCATGAGGCGCAAAATGCGAATGCTCCATTGAGGTGTTATGACCGAAGCCGCTCCCAAACTTACTGTGCCGCTCGCCAAGCCGGCCGCCCCCTCGCCTGCAGCCCAGCCGCTGCCGACCACGGAGCCTTTGATCGTCACCCAAAACCTTTCGCTCTATTACGGTCCTTCGCAGGCGCTGAAGAACGTTACGTTCGACATTCCCGAACGCCTGGTCACGGCGTTCATTGGCCCGTCGGGCTGCGGGAAATCAACGCTGTTGCGCTGCTACAATCGCATGAACGACTTGATCGACGGCGTGCGCATTGACGGCACAGTCAAAATTGGCGGACAGGAGATCAACGCCAAAGACGTGGATGCGATCGAACTGCGCAAGCGCGTGGGCATGGTGTTCCAGCGCTCCAATCCTTTTCCCAAATCGATTTACGAGAACATTGCCTACGCATTGCGTCTGCACGGAATCAAATCGCGATCAGAAGTTGATAGCATCGTCGAATCCAGCCTGCGCGGAGCCGCGCTCTGGGACGAGGTCAAGGATCGCCTGCATGCCAGCGCGCTGGGTTTCTCGGGCGGCCAGCAGCAGCGCCTCTGCATCGCGCGCGCCATTGCCATTCGCCCGGAAATTATCCTGATGGATGAACCGGCCTCGGCGCTCGATCCACTTGCCACGGCGAAAATTGAAGACTTGATTTTGGATTTGAAGAAGGAGTTCACCATCGTCATTGTCACCCACAATATGCAGCAGGCCGCCCGCATCTCGGACTACACTGCGTTCTTCTACCTCGGCGAACTGATCGAGTACGATACCACGTCAAAAATCTTTACGAATCCCGCGAAGAAACAAACGGAAGACTACGTCACCGGACGATTCGGATAACCAACATGGCTACGCATTTCGAACAGGAACTCGACGAACTCAAGCAGAAGCTGCTCACCATGGCGGGGCACGCCGAGACCGCCGTGCAGCGCGCCGTCAAAGCCCTCGTCGATCGCGATGAAAAACTTGGCCGCAAAGTCAAAGAGGAGGACACGGTTCTCGATCGGTTGGAAATCGAGATCGACGACCTCGCCATCAATCTCCTTGCCAAAGCGCCCCTTGCGACCGATCTCCGCTTCATCACTGTGGCGATGAAGATTTCACACGACCTGGAACGAGTCGGCGACGAAGCGACGACGATTTCCCGGCGTGCGCTTGAGTTGAATGAGGAGCCGCAGCTCAAGCCGTACGTCGACATTCCTCGCATGGCGCAACTCGGCCTGGAAATGCTCAAGGAAGCGATGGAGAGCTTCGTGCAACACACGCCCGAGAGCGCGCGCGCTCTCATCCCGCGCGACAAGGAAGTCGACAATCTGAACCGCCAGCTTCATCGCGAACTCGCAAGCTTCATGGTCGAGACGCCGAACACGATCACGCGCTGCCTCCACCTGATGGTCATTTCAAAAAGCCTGGAGCGCATCGCCGATCACGCGACGAACATTGCCGAGGAAGTCGTCTACCTTTGGGAAGGCAATGATATCCGGCACGATCCGCAGATCAAGCATCCGATCCATGTGTTGCCTAAAACGTAATCTAACCTAAGCCGCTGGCTGGCGGATTTGGATAGGAAACAATCTGCATTTGGGCCATCTTGTTTCCATGAGTGAAGGGACAAGGCCCGACAAACTCGCACTGGCAGCAGCGGAGGAGGTCCTGCGAACCATTTTTGGCGATGACCTCACGGGTTGCAATGTAAGCCTCGATTCCATCGCCGATCTCATTGACCAGGCGATGAGGCAGCGGGCCCAGGAGGATTCCGACCTGATCGAGATGTACGAGAAACTGGTCGAGGCCCTCGATCTCCTCTCGACCCCACCGGACCCCGGCGCGGTTACGGGCCCGGACCAATTACGGTCGCTGCTCGGTGATCGCCTGGACGCAATCCATTCGCTCACCCAACGCACGCAGAAAGCGACTGAGTCCCTGAAAGCTCTTCGTAAATCGGGCGGCGAAGGCGTGGATTGATTAAGCCCGGCACGTTAGTTCGACGGCAGAAACCGATCGCGCCGGAAAGCTCCAGCGAAGAGCATCGCCGGCGGGAACCATTTTTTCACGCGCGTCGAACACGTTTGGATTGCGGGGACTGATTTCCTGCCGCGGTTTCCCGGGCGCGATCTCGAAGACCCTGGCGCCGGTGATTGCCAAACCATCGACCGCGAAGGTCGCCTCCGCCGAGCGCGCGTAACTCATATTCGCGACGTGCAAAAAGATTTTGTCGCCCGTGCGACTCGCTGCCACATCCAGCGACGATGGCGCGGCTTTGACGCCTAGATGTTTTTCTCCGGCGTGACGACGGAACAGTCGCATTACCGCGCCCACGGGCAAAAGATAACTCACCCCACCCGGCACCTGGTGCATCACGGCGTTTGTGGTCCATCGCATGCCGTTGAAATCCGCCGCCGTCGCGATCTTTACCCGCGCGCCATGCCGTTGATAGGCGTTCATCACGCGCGCGTGATACACCCCCGTCAGCCACTCCGTCAAAATCGGGCTCGCGTTGTGCGGTTGCAGGCTGAGATGACCTTCCGTGATGGCGATCGGCAGCTGCGATTTGCCCATGTCCGCTTCGAGCGCGAGCAACTTCTTCTCAACCCGCTCGGAGACCAACTCCATCAACTCCTCCCACGCCCGTTCCGGCGCCGCCTGGTAATCGCACCCGTGCAGTACGGTTTCTTTCCGCACCGGATTCTGTTGCATCATATGCGCAGCGATGTAGTCGATGTGCTCGCCCGCGCGCTCCGCCATATCGGCGGCCCATCCGTTATCGCCCCATGCAATCAACTTCAGCCCCGCGTCACGCGCGCGCATCGCTTTCGCAAACTCAATCGTCCGAGCGATCGCCTGTTCCTTGTTGAAACCGCCCCTGCCGTAATTCGTCTCGTTGCCGAGTTGCCAGAACTTGACTCCGAAGGGCTTCGCGTCGCCGTGTGCCTTGCGCAATTTGTCTTCGGGATCGTTGCAGTACGAAACCCAATCCGACGCCTCCGCCGCGTCGCCCGTGCGATTGCCCTCCGGTTTGTGCGCGAAGTGCTCGAACCCGTCGCCAAGGAAATTCACGCAATAAAGCGGCTCGCTATTGACGCGCTGGCAAAAATCCACGAACTCCCGCGTGCCGACGCGATGCGTCTCCTTGCCGCCCCAGACGTAATTGCGATACCACGGGCGTTCGCGCGCCGGCCCAACCCCTTCGCGCCATTTGTAATACCGGCTCAGCAACCCGCCAAAGCGCATCATTCCCGGTGCGAGGTCTTTGGTGATGTCGATGAAATCCGTCCGCCAGTCATCGCGATCGTACGACCACGCCGCTTCCATGGAGTTATCGGTGGCGCCGAGCGGCTCCATGAACTGCATGTAGAGATACGGCGAAATGTCGAAGAGCGGCTTCGGATCGACAACGATGGAAGTAGGCTTCTCCTGCGCCGCGGCGTTTTGCGCCAGCGCCAGCGCAGAAACTGATGAAATCTTTAGAAAGTCGCGCCGCGTCGTTCTGGAGTTCACCGGCGCATATTAGCCTGGCAGTCGCAAATCGCCAGCCCGACCGACTCACTTCACTGCCGCGACTTTCGTTCCGCCCGATGACGGTAGCTCGTTCCGCTCAAACTTCACTGAACGCACCAACCCTGAGTGCGGCTTGCCATCGACCTCAACCCAGCCGCGAATCACCAGATCGGGGCGCACTTTGGAGCGCGGCTCCAGATCGAAGTCGCGCCCTTCGGCCCACTCAACGCGGTTCTCGTCCAGACCCCCGAACCATTCACCGGCACGATCGCCGCCCGTGTCCGCCGACGAAATGTCGAGCGGCACCCACCCAAGATCCGGTGCAAAGAACACCGGCCAGCAACGGTAGCCGGGATCGTGCTCTTTGCCGGCGTTTTCCGGTTTCAACCGGCTGCCATACATGAGACGGCAGGGGATCCCCCGCGCGCGGCAAAGCGCGATGAACAATGCGTGTTGATCGGTGCAGCAATCGCCCGTGCCAGCGAGGCACTCATTGGCGTCGCCAAGGCAAAGACCCTTCGGCGTGGGACTCGACTTTGAATAATGCTCGCTCTTCTCGATGACGAAATCGAAGAAGCGCCGCGCCTGCACGACGGGATTCTGCTCGTTGCCCGCGAGTTCATCGGCGATCTTCTGGAACTTGGGCGTCACCTCCATGTGCTTTTCGTCCTTGCGCAATTCCATCGTGAACGCGCGCCGATGCTCATCCGTCAGCGGGCGGGTCTTGCTCGCGTCAGCCATGCCGCTGATTTTCTGGCGCATCACTTTGAACTCGGTCACCACCCGGAGCGGTTTGCCCGCCGCGCTCTCCGCATAGATCCACGATCTGCCATAGCGCGGATCACGCGTGATGCGAAACGAGCCGGGCGCTTCGAGCACCGTGAACTCGAGCACTTTCTGCCCGGGACGGTCCTCAGGCATCCAGAACCAGCCCCGCACTTGCTTGCTCCCTTCGGGCAAGTCTTTCAGCGAAAAAGTCTGCCGCACCGTGTAAACGGCATCGTCCTGCGTGGTCTGGACGACGCACAAGGGCATTGCGAAAGCGCAGGCGATGGTGAGCAGCGATGAAGGAAGAATTCTTTTCATATGCGTTGAATCGGTTTTGCGTGATTTAAAATCTCCAGTTCAAGTCGAATCGAAAACGGTTACCGTCCTGTTCGGTCGTGATTGCCTCAACAAAGAACAACCGGCCTACGACATTGATGTTTGAAGACAACGCGTAGCCGGCCCGAAACTCGTGCCCCTCGAAATCGCTCGAGTCGGTCTGCACGCCCGTACCGAAGCGGAGCCAGTCGTCCTGCGCATACGATGCGTTCACCGCAAATGTTTCGATGTGCGCGTAGTAATATGCCACCAGCCAGTCGTGCTTTTTCTTCAATTGGCCCGCCTGCACCGAGAACACGTACCCAAGCGTCTCGTCATCGTCGCCTGCCGGGAACGGCGCGACGTCCTCCGCGTCGTAGTCCATAAAATTGTAGAACAGATCCGCGCCCACCGTGACCGGGACGTTCTTCACCGGGATGCTCCACTGCGCGTTCGCCACGCCGATCAAATAGTCTCGTTCGCCGTTGCGATTGAGCAGGTTGTTGGCCCCTTCTTCGCCGTGCATGTAGAACGCCCCCGCGGCCATTGTGAACTGAGATGGCTTCACCGGCAGCACGTACTTCAACTGCCCGGCGACCATTTGCCCGTTCAGATCATACCCCCCGTCGGGCAGGTAGAATGCCCCGGCGGTGCCAGTGAGAGTGCCCGGGCCCGCGGAAAGATCGTACGACGCGGATAGTCCAGTCGGCGTCACACTATCATTCCAAAAGAGTTCGTTCTGGGTCCAAAACGGAAACAGGTTGCGTCCCACCCAGCCTGTGAATTTGTTTTCTTTGTATTGGACGAAATATCGGTCCACCACGAAATCAAGTTCGTCACGGTTCCCATCGTCGGTGACAAACGTCAAATTCGGCGATTGCTGGCTGCGGCTGTCGCCAGTCCGCACGCGCACGCCCGCGGACCATTCCTCCGAGAACTGGTAATTCATTCCCGCGCGAGCGCGCAGGCGGCCACGGTGCCGATCGTCGCGCGACGTGCCTGTCGCCGTCTGCGAATCCCAATCCACCTCGTAGCGGAGTCGCAGGTCTCCGTAAAAAGTCAGATTGGTGTTGTTGTCGATCCATGTGATGCCCGTGGCCGCCTGGCTCGCCACAGAAAACAGGAAAGTTGTCGACGCAATCAGTGCGAGGCTCTTCGCGTGCAGCGCCGATGCCCGGCTTGCTGCTCCATGTACACAGCCCTCATCTGTGCTTTGGGGTTTTTGCATAGCGGCCACTTGTATGCGAAACACGTCTTGCTCGTAACAACCAAGGGACGGATTGCTCCAAATCACGAGGCGAACTACGCCTGCGGCGGGGTGAAGGGGCGGTTGTGTGTGGACAGGTTTCCCTCTTGCCGCATAGGCGCAACTCAGCGCTGGTCTTCACCCCACCGCTCTGCTAATTCGCGCGGCTCCTCCTTGGTGCTTCTATGGTGCTTGGGGTTGGTGTTTGGGGTTTACTACCTTATCGCCTCCGCCCGCCCATATAATTCCGCCGGTGCTTTGGGAAAATACTTAAACAACGCCGGACACAACCAACCCTCCATGTCGAACTGCGGCGAGTAATACCAGTTGCCGTCATACTCTTCCCGTCGCCACTCCAGCTTCACTGTGTAGCCCGGAAACGGTGTCGGCGAAAAAATCAGTCGAAAACCTTTCTCCGCATTCGGGATCGACGCCGTCAGTCTATCCAGCATCACATCAATCCCTGACACAAACGCTTCCCGCACCAACCCCACCGCCGGATCATCGAAGACCCACATCCCCTCGTACTTGTACGGCGCAATCACAGAAATGGCATTCACAACGATATCTTAGCACAGAAGATCGCGTCAGTTCGACTGCAAACGGTACCAGTGGCCGCCGCTGTTATCGTCGGCGCGGAGCGTCACGCTGAACATCGCGCCCGTACTCTGGACCGCGTTCGTCACCGGCGCCCATAGCTGTTGCGCCAGGTTCGTGCACGTCGCCAGGGACAGTGCCGCGCCGCTCAGCGGCCATTGCACCGTCAGCGCGCTCGCCCTCAAGTCCGCGCGCATTCGCACTGGCGCGGCCAGTTGCCCGAAAGCCTTCACGACCGGCAACGCGTTGCCCTCGAAATCGAAAAACGACCTGCGGTCGAACCCCGCGAGGGCCGCGCCTTGCAAGCGCACGTACTCCGTTCCCCACCAGCAAATGCCGATGCCCCGTCCGCCGGGCACGGCGTTAACGATCTTCGACAACTCAGTCACGAACTGGATCTGTCCTTCCGGCGTCGCAGGGATGCCGACGATATTCGTTGAGTTCGTCCACGGAAACGCCGTCTCCGCAACAATCAACGGTTTGCCGTAGCGATTGGCGGCGTTGTTGAGGCAGGTCCGCAGCGCGGTCAAACTGCCGTGCCACCACGGATAATAACTCTCCCCAATGATATCGAACTCGACTTGCCGCGCGCCCAGGTTGTCGAAAAACCACTGCGTCCCGCCCCAGTCGCCGCCGCGATCGATGTGGATGATGATCTTCGGCGCATTCGTCCCCGCGGCGTCTTTGATGCCCCGGATCGCCGCCTTCACCAATCGCGTGAGATTCGTCCATTGCGCAGGCGTATCAAAACTGCCGCCCACGCGTCCCTCCGGCCAAAGCATGCCGCCGATGATTTCGTTGCCCACCTGGACATACTCCGGCATCGCGCCCGCCGCGTTAAGCGCTGCGATCGTGTTGCTGTTGTAATCGTACATCCGCTGTTCGAGGCCCGCTAAGTTCAGCCCCGCCCACGCCGCCGGCTTGTTCTGTTTGCCGGGGTCCGCCCATGAATCGGAATAGTGAAAGTCCAACATCAACTGCAAGCCGGCCCGCTTGACGCGCGCGGCCAGCGGCAGCGTGTACTCGAGATTGTTCGTGTAATTGTAAGCGTCCGACCGCGCTTGCTCAGCGCTGCTGGTGAAAAGTCGCAACCGCACGCAGTTCAACCCGCCGCGTTTAAGGATCGCAAGCGCATCCCGTGGTTCCCCACCATCCTTGTACACAATTCCGCGGTCCTCAAAAAAACCGAGATGCGAGAAGTCAGCCCCTGCGATGAACTCAGCCGCGGGCGCGCCGGTGCACAGCAGCGCCGCGATGACGACGATCAAATGAAGACGTACTACCTTCAAAGCGCCGCCGCGATCACGGCCCAACCAATCGGAAGAATCGCCCGCCGGGCGTTTCGTCGTACATCAATGTCGCCGTGCTTGCGCCCAGCGTATTCGGCACGTCCTCCCAAACCCTGGTGACGAGGCTCGTCGCGGTTTGCACACGTATCTGCGCCGCGCCCGTCCACGTCAGCGTGATCTGCACATCGAACGGCGTCGGATCATGCGTCACCGTCAAACGCCCGAGGTCGGGCACCCGGTCGAAATATTCGATCGGCAATGTCTGTGCTGAGCTGGCCAAAACAAATGTGCGATCATTTCCTCCCTCCCACGTTCCGCTGTTGGCCACGAACTTGAACGGCACGTTTCCTCCGGGGGCAACGCCGCTAATGTTCACCGTCCCCTGGTAAACGTACGGCTCAGTCGGGCTGTTCGTCAGTAGCGTCGCGGTCGTGCTCCAATTATTGAACGGCCCTGCAAGATTGACGATGCCGGACGCCGGGTCGAACGCGCCTCGCGCCACCTGCACGCCCATGTTCACCCGAAACGTCACTGGAATGGGGGCCACGACGTTCGTGAGATTGTTGAAATACACGACCGGCAAAACCTGATCCGGCGGCGACGCCAGCGTGAACACACGGTTGCCAAACGGTCCCCCGGGTCCGACGTTTCCTTCGTACACCAGCGTCCCCGCCTGGTTGATCACGAACTTGTGCTCGATCACCATCCCGGCTGAGCCCGTCACGTTCGCCGTCCCCAGAAAAATGTTTGTGTCCGTTTCGCTGGGCGACAGCGTGATTCCCGCACCCCAATTGTCGAATGCCCCGCGCGCCTCGACGGTGTGCGCTGTCCGATCGAAATTCCCAAGCGACGCCTGCGCTCCCATGTTTACCTGGAACGTCACCGCCACCACGCCCGGCGGCGCGGCTTGATTGTTGAAATAAACCACGGGCAAAGTCTGCGCGCTGCTGGTCAATGTCACCGAGCGATTCGCCGCCCCGCCTGTCCCGACGTTCCCCTCCCACACCGCCGTGCCTGCCTGGTTCATCACAAATTTATACTCCACCTGGCTCCCGGAAGCGCCGGCAATGTCCACCGTGCCTTCGTACACGTTCGTGTTGCTGGCGTTCTGTGCCAGTGTCACGCCCGGTCCCCAGCCATCGAATGCGCCGCGCACCTCGACCGTGTGCGCCGCCGGATCAAATGCCCCCAGCGTCCTCTGCACTTCCATGTTCACCTGGAACGTCACCGGCACTGCCGACACCATGCCCGCCGACAGCAAAAATAGCGCGGCACAGCTCCCAATTCTGCTCACAATAGTTTTCATACGATTTCCACCAGTTAAAGGGCCGGAATCGAACGCGACGCGCCCATAACGAGAAACACGCCGGTGATTCATATAGTGATGACCCGGAAGGGGACCTAACAGTTTCATTTGGACAATTCTCAAATGGCGAGGAAAGGGCAGCGCTCGCGAGCGGCCTCTTGTTCGAGGGTTTTGGGGCCTCGAGCGCGAGATAAGGAAGGATTGGCACAACCGCGTTGCGGTTGACTCTATGCGCGATCTTCTACCCAGGGTAGCTCGTTCCTCACAACCCTGGACTGCACGACACAATCCCTTCGGGATTGGCCCCGCAAGAACTTCGTTCGTGTCAGGCTACGGCGTTCTCCCAGTACTTATCGCAAAGACCCCTGTTTCTCTACACTGAACACCCCATTCTGACGGGCACGGTCGTGTAGGTATGCTGCTCTCTTGAAATATTCCACTGTCGCGGGAATCTTTAAAGGTGAAGAAAGACATTCGCATCTTGATGCTTGAGGATAACGTCGCCGACGCGGAGCTGGTAAAGTTTGCTCTGCGCGACGGCGGGCTGAACTTCACGATCAAGCGTGTCGATTCCAAGGCGCAATACCTAAAGGAACTCGAGGAGAGTGCGCCCGACATCATCCTGCTCGATTACGCCCTGCCCGATTTCGACGGGTTCACCGCGCTGCAAATGGCGCAGGAAAAGTATCCCGATATTCCGTTCATTTTCGTCACGGGCACGCTCGGCGAGGAAGTCGTGATCGAAATGCTCAAGAGCGGCGCAACCGATTACGTCTTGAAAACGCGCCTTTCCCGGCTCGTGCCGGCCGTGCAGCGCGCGATGCGCGAGGCCGGCGAACGCGGCGAACGCCGTCGCGCCCAGGAACGTTTAAAAAAATCGCACGAACAGCTTCGCGCGCTGTCTGTATATCTGCAGCACGTGCGCGAGGATGAGCGCATTCGCATCTCGCGCCAGGTCCATGACGAGTTGGGACAGGCGCTGACGGGACTCAAAATGGATTTGTACTGGCTCGCGAGCAGACTGCCGAAGCAGCTCCGCGCCGTGCGCGACAAAACGAAAACCATGTCAGCGCACATCGACTCGACGATCCAGACCGTACGACGCATCTCGACCGAGCTGCGCCCCGGGATCCTGGATGACCTTGGGCTCGTCCCCGCGTTGGAATGGCAGGCCGCGGAGTTCCAGAAACGCAATGGCATTAAGTGCGAGGTCGTGTCGGAAGTGGCCGAACCGATCCTCGAGGAGGAATTGAACACGGCGTTCTTCCGCATTTTCCAGGAGAGCCTCACCAACGTGGTGCGCCACGCCAATGCCACGCGCGTCGATGTGCGGCTCTGGGAACAGGACGGGAATCTCCTGATGGAAATCCGCGACAATGGCCGCGGCATTTCGGAAAGCGATTGGACGAACACCCGCTCCATCGGCGTGCTCGGCATGCGCGAGCGGGCCTCGCTTTTGGGCGGCGAATTGACGATCACGGGCGTGCCTGAACAGGGCACAACGGTCCGCGTGCGCATTCCTCGCGAGCAGCCGGCCACTACAGAATCACGAAACAATGAGAATACTCATCGCAGACGACCACGCAGTCGTGCGGCATGGGCTGAAACAAATCCTGGTCGATGAGTACAAGCGCGCCGAATTCGGCGAAGCTCGCACCGGGCAGGAAGCCCTCGGCAGGATCTGGAAAGAAAAATGGGACATCGTCATCCTCGACGTGACCATGCCGGGCCGTGGCGGCCTCGAAGTGCTCAAGGAAATCAAAGTCGCGCGTCCGAAGCTGCCGGTGCTCGTGCTGAGCATGCATCCTGAAGACCAGTTTGCCGTGCGCGTGTTGAAGGCAGGGGCGTCAGGTTACATGACCAAGGAAAGCGCCCCGGAAGAACTCGTGGGCGCCGTGAAAAAAATCCTTGCGGGCGGGCGTCACATCAGCGCGTCACTCGCCGAGATCATGGCGGCGCATCTGACGCTCAATACCAATCGCCCGCCGCACGAACTCCTTTCCAATCGCGAGTTCCAGGTGATGCGCCAGATCGCGTCGGGAAAAACCGTGAGTGAAATCGCACGCGAACTCTCCCTGAGCGTCCGCACCGTAAGCACCTACCGCACGCGTATCCTTGAAAAGACCGGCATGAAGAGCAACGCCGAGCTCACCCACTACGCCTTCCAAAACCAGTTGGTGAGCTAGTCACCGGCGCAAGAGCCACTCCTGTCGACGTTGGTTCTCGACTTCGTCGCGACGTCCCATGTTAATGCATTGTTGAAGCAAGTGAAGTGATGCGTCCATCGAACGAAACAGAAAAAACGGAAGCGGCCATTGAGATAGTCGAGTACGATCCCGGTTGGCCAGCCAGGTTCGTCGCCGAACAAGCTTTGCTGGAGGCGGTGTTGAAGCCATGGCTTGCTGGGCCCATTGAACACATTGGCAGCACGGCAATGCCGGGTATGCCCGCCAAACCGGTCATCGATATCATGGCTCCAGTGAGAAGCATCGAATCGTCCCGCCCAGCCATCCCCGAGGCGGCGCGATTGAACTACGTGTACTTTCCATATCGGGCGGAAATTATGCATTGGTTCTGCAAACCGTCCGCGGCGTTCAGGACACATCATCTTCATTTGGTTCCGCTTGGCAGCCAGCGTTGGAGTGACTGCCTTGCTTTTCGCGACGCAATTCGGAGCAATGTAGGGTTGGCGAACGAGTATAGTGCGCTAAAGCGGCGACTGGCCATGGAGTTCAAGTTCGACCGCGAGGCGTATACAGAGGGCAAGTCACCATTTGTGCAGCGCGTCCTATCCGCAAGAAAGTGAGAGCTTCGAGAGAAATCGACCTGGATGAGGCTTCTCGCGATTTTTACTCGCGTAACATCAACCACTTACAACTTTCTTAATCTCTCCCGTAATCCTGGTCTTAATCCCGTGGGCCGCTGCGCCCTCGTTGTGCTGCTTCGCTATTCGTCATTGCGGTCGGTCGAAGCCCGGCTTGACTTCATTGCCGCACGAATTCAACTTTTCACGTTTGCGCGATAGCTAAAATGAAGACGAAACCGACACCGCCGCAGGATACGCAGGACTTTAACCGCCGTGATTTCATTCGGGGCAGTTCGCTCGCCACCATCATGGCCATGCTTGGCGGCGTCGAGTTGCGCGCCCAGGCTCCGGATGCTGCGAAGGCCGAGGAAAAGGAAGTCGGCGACGCCGTCAAATGCGGGGTGATCGGTCTCGGCGCTCGCGGACGCGAAATCGTCTCCACCCTCGTCCGCCTCAAGCAGGCCGAGATCAGCGCCGTGTGCGATAAATATCCCGCGTTCATGCGGCGCGGGACCAGCCTCGCCCCGAAAGCCAAAGCGCACGAGGATTACCGCAAGATACTCGACGACAAGGACATCACCGCTGTCCTCATCGCCACCCCCACGCATCAACACAAGGACATCGTCAAAGAGGCGCTCCAGGCGGGCAAACACGTTTACTGTGAAGCGCCCCTGGCGCACACGATGGACGATGCGCGCGCGATCGCCCAGGCGGCCCGGGCGGCGACCAAACAGATTTTTCAGTCGGGGCTGCAGATGCGCTCCGACCCGCAGCGTCACTTTTTGCTGCCTTTCATTCGTTCCGGCGCGCTCGGCAACGTCGCCATGGCGCGCGCGCAATGGCACAAAAAGCAGAGCTGGCGGACCCCCGCGCCAACCCCCGAACGCGACCGCGAGTTGAATTGGCGACTGCGCCAGGAAATTTCGACCGGCATCATGGGCGAGATCGGCGTTCACCAACTCGACATGGCGAGCCTCTTCCTGAACTCACGCCCGGTTTCAGTCACCGGGTTTGGTTCGATCATCCAGTGGAACGATGGCCGCGACGTGGCGGACACGGTGCAGAGCATTATCGAGTACCCCGGCGGCGTGCGGCTCATTTTCCACGCCACCCTGGCCAACTCCTTCGACTCCGATTACGAAATGTATTATGGCAGCGACGCCGCCGTGATGCTCCGCGAAAACAAAGCGTGGATGTTCAAGGAAGTTGACTCGCCGCTCCTCGGCTGGGAAGTCTACGCCCGCAAGGATTTGTTCTACAAAGAAACCGGCATCGCCCTCGTCGCCAACGCCACCAAGCTCGTCGCCCAGGGCGAGAAACCCGTGGAAGAAGCGCCGTTCACGAATACGCCGCTCTTTTATGCGCTCGAGGCGTTCCTCACCAATGCGAATGAGATGACCACCGGCTTTGAGGATTTCAAAGCCAGTTTCAACGTGAACGACACGAAGGCGCTGGAGAAATATTTGTCCGAGTTGCAAATGCAGCCCTACGCCACGTGGCAGGATGGCTACGGCGCAACGGTGGTCGCCATCAAGGCCAATGAAGCCGTCGTCAAGGGCCAGAAGATCACATTCCAGAACGACTGGTTTGAATTAGGCTAACTCCCTCTCGTCCAATACTACAATTCATGAAATTAATGCGTTTTCAAAAATGGGCCGTCGGGATTGGTCTCTTCGCCGCGCTCGCCGTGTTCGCCGCGGACAACGTTCGATTCGAAAGCCGCCCCGGCAGCAAAGTCAAAGTTGACGGCACCTCGACCGTGCACGACTGGACCGTCGAAAGCCAGATCCTGAAAGGCACCATGGAAGTGCCGGCGGATTTCGCAAGCAACCCCGCCGCCGCGAAAAGCGCCAAAGTGGAAGTCACGATTCCCGTCCGCCAGCTCAAGAGTGGCAAAACCGCCATGAACAACATCATGTGGGAGGCGATGAAGATGAAGGACCATCCCAACATCGTTTACAAACTGATTGAGCTGACTCCCAAAGCCGGCGGCGCTCAGGGCACCAGCGCCCAGTTCGACGCGAAAGGAACACTGACCGTCGCGGGTGTTACGCGCACCAACACGATGCCGGTGACGATCGAGAAAACTGGCGACAACAAAGCCAAGGCGACCGGCACGACCACGGTGAAGATGACGGACTTCGGCATCAAGCCTCCCGCGCCGACTGTGGGCCTGGGTTTCATCAAGACCGGCGACGACGTGAAGATCGCTTTTGAATGGCACGTGGAAAAAGCCGACGGCGTTGCCCCTGCCAACCCCAAAGACCTCACCGTCCAATAACGCGGATTGGAGATTTAAGAGGCTGATCGCGAAAGCGCTCAGCCTTTTTTCTTTTTCGGAGCGACGCCCTTCTGCGGCCAAACCGCGAGAGGGATTCCCGTGCGCTTGCTTTCCGCGCGAAGCTTGCGCGCGACACGACGAAACGCACGTTCAGCGCCAGCGATAAACTCCAAATCTGCTTTCGTCGCTCGTTTGAGGATCGTTGTGCCACTCATAGTTTCAGCACTTCTCTTACAGAGCGTATATTATCCTTGAGGAAAGATGCGAGTAGTTTTGGCGGCGGCTCGCGATTATCCCAAATGGTCCATCGCACGCTCAGAGGAAGATAATCCTCTAGCAAATGTTTCAGGCTCCGGTGGAATCGGCGTCGAATATCCGCGACAGGAACATCGTGGCCGCCACTGCGCACGCGCTGCCGAACGCGAGCGACGGCCTGCGCCGGCGACGCGAGCCAGAGGTAGTGCAGTTCGATGGAGTAACCGAGACTTCGCGCTCCACGGAAGACATTGACGTAAGTGCGGCCACTGAGTGTGCTTTCGAGGGCAAACGTTTCTCGTTTCGAAATTGATTCGTGGACCTCTCTCAGCAACAACCGGCCCGCTTTGAATGCGCCCGCCGCCGGATCGAGAGGCGAGAGACCGCGCGCGAGTTCGTCGGCATTGAGGAAGCGCAGGCATTTGACCTCGTGCGGGAGATACTCGCGCGCAAAGGTCGTTTTGCCCGCGCCGTTGCAGCCGGCGATGACGTAGATGGTCGGTGTTCGTTCCGGCACAGCTAATCGAGTTTTGCGGGTTCAGCGTCCGTCTGCGTTGAGCGGCCAGCGGCGAGCTTTTGAATTTCGGATTTAGCTTTAGTGATTGCATCTCCACCGCGCAGGATTTGGAAATCGATCGCGAAGGAGCGCGTCTCGCCGGGCTTGAGTTTGGGAACGCGGCCAAATTTGCGTTCGATGCGGCGGTTGTAGGGATAACCGGTCCCGGGCTCGAGGCCAGTTACATAACCTTCTTCTTCCGCGTTCGTGTTTTTCCAGAGCGTGAGAAATGGAAGTTGTTCGACCGCGTAAGTCATCGTCACCGCTTTGCTTGCGTTCGCGTTGTGAAGCATGATCGTTGTTTTGCCCGAGCGATCCGCGTACGGCTCGATGCAATAAACCTGCTCGATGAACCCTTTGGTTGGGCCGACGTAGTCGGCGAACGTCTGCACGCCTTTGGCCGCGTGCGCGTTGAAGGGAGTGACGCGCTTCGGCGCGCCGACGAACTTCGCGCCGCTTTCGAGCAGCGGCGGGCCGTAGTTGGCGTGGTAAATAATCTGGAATTCCTGGTCAAAGGCGCTGTGGCTTCTGATCGTATCTTCGATGCGGAAGCTTGAAGAGCCCGGCTCGGTGGAAATTTCCGTCCACAATTCCAGTTTGGGTCCGTAGAACATGCGTTCGTCGACGCGGCCGCGCACACGAATACGGCGCGGTGGATCGCGCTCGATCACGACTTCGACTTCCGAAGCGGGGATATTGCCGATCTTGCCGTGCAGCGTCAGGTCCATCTCGGCTTTGTCCCCGACGTTGTTGATGAATTCGTCCTTCCCGGGGTGGCCGGCAAACTCGAGGCCGCAGCGCACCATCCATTCGTTGAAGCCCCCAAGCCACCCAAGGCCGCCGCGCTCCTGAAGATTGATGAACTTCGGATGAACGAACTCCTTCACCGGCGAGTGCCAGCCGAGTCGGACGTCCTCCACAAACACTTCGGCGATGCTCATCCCGCGCGTAGGAATGACGGTGAACTGAAGTTTGCCGTTATTAACGATGATGATTTCGACGCCGTCCTGTTTGCCGCCGTGCAGGATTTGCTTACGCACGTAGCCGCCGCCGGCGGTTTTTTCGTTCCAAGTTGGGGTGTGGATGTTGCCTTCAACGCTGGTGAGTTTTTTGCGCAAGGGTTCAGCGGCGGGCAGGGAAATGCAAAGCGCAAAAAGCAAAACGAGGACTGCAAAATGGATTTTCATGTGACTTTCTTTTTCGCGTTGAACACCAGAAACAGTTCGTCGCCGATGCGGCGATAAGATTTAAGTTTGAGACGTGTGGCGTCGGCGAGGTGCTCGATCCCTTTGCCATCCGCGAGGGTTGGAGCGTCGCGTCCGCCAAAGATGACGGGGCTAATGGTGAGGTAGAGCTCATCGACGACCCCGGCGCGAAAGAGCGCGTCGTTGACCGCGCCGCCACCTTCGCACAGGAGTCGTTTCACCTTCCACTTTTCGCGCAGCCAGCGGAGCGCTTTGACGAAATCGACTTCGTCGCGCCCGCAAACTTTGACTTCATCCGCGAGGGACTGAAGCTTGCGCAGGCTACGATCGGAAATGCGTTCGCTGACCAGGATCACGATGGGCGAAAAGCGGTGCTTGAAAACTTCCGCGTTGGCATCGAGCGTGCCGGCGCCGCTCACGACCACGCGCAAATTGTATTCGCTAAAGCCGAGGCGCGTGCGCTTTTCCCGGCGTGCCTTCCCGCCGGGACCGAGATTCACAGGATAGCGGTCGACGGTGCGCGCGCCGGCCATGACGGCGTCGGCTCTGGTGCGCAGTTCCATGAGCAACTCCTGATCCGCCTTGCTGGAGAAGGGTTTGAAGACGCGATTGGCGGGCGCGATTTTGCCGTCCGCGGTGATCGCGAAATTGACATAAACGAACGGCAAACGCATGCGTCGCATTCAAGTTTGAATTTTCAAAATGTCAATTGCCGCCATGCCGCTCGCGGCTTGCTTTTAGGCGAGGGGTCGGCATCAATCACGCCATGCCACTCAGAATTGCTTTGCTACTGGTCCTGTTTGCCCTGGGCGCACTGGGCCAAACGACCAACCGATGGGACAAGGACATCGCGGCTTTCGAAGCGCAGGACAGGACGAACCCGCCGCCGAAAGGGGCCATCCTGTTCATTGGCAGTTCGAGCATTCGACTGTGGAAGACGTTGGCCGAAGACCTCCCCGACCACAAAGTGATCAATCGCGGCTTCGGCGGCTCCCAAATCGAGGACTCGGTCCACTTCGTCGACCGGATGGTTGTGCCTTATCAACCGAAGCGGATTGTCATGTACGCCGGTGGCAACGACATCAATGGCGGCAAAACTCCAGAGCAAGTCGCAAGCGATTTCAAGGCGTTCGTGGCGAAGGTGCATGCGAAACTTCCCGACACGAAGATCGCCTACATCTCAATCGCCCCGAACCCGGCACGCTGGGCCCAGGTGGAACGCGTGAAGGGGGCGAATGGACTGATCCGCGAATTCACGAGGACAGACAAACGTCTGCAATTCATCGACGTGTTCCCGCACATGCTCGGCGAGAACGGCATGCCGCTGCCGGACATTTTCGTCGATGACCGCCTGCACATGAATGAGAAAGGGTACGCGATTTGGAAGAGGGTGGTTGGAGGGGCGCTGAAGGAGTAAGTTTAACAGGAAAGAACAGAGGGACGGCGAGAGCTTGTAGCAGCCGACGTAAGGAGGCTCTGACTAAAAACCGATTGCCGTTTGAATCTCGTCACGACATGTCGTTCGACAGCACTTGGATGCGGCGGCTTTAGTCAGAGACTCCTTACGTCGTCTGCTACAGGCTTTAGTCGGCGCGCACTGCTACAGTAATCTTGTCGCCGTGCTTTAGCGGCACATCCGGGAGCCCCTTTTCTCGAATAGCCACGAGGTTGTACCGCTCACCTCTCACACCCGTATCGGGATTGTTGCGCATGATTGTGACCCGCGTCAGATCCGCGGTGTCCTTGAGACCGACAGCGTCGATGGCTTCAGAGAGAGTCGCAGGCTTGTCAGCTTCCCAAACCCAAACCGGTTTGACGACCGCACCGTCGAACGTAGCCGCAGCAAGCTTCTTTGGATAATGCTTGCGGAACAGATCTACCAACCCGCTCGTTCCAGGCGGTGACTGCTTTTCCTTGAGCACCGCCTCCTCGAAGGCGCTCAGATGGTTGTCACATCGCTTGAGTATATCCGCGCCTGCCTTGAGCAGCAACGCAACCGACGCAAGCTGATGTGACTGACTATAGACTGGCGCGCGGATGGATCTGTGCAGGGGAGTTCCGCCGTTTTCGCCGCAGGCGTTAACGTCAGCGCCTCTTTGAACGAGTTTCGCCACGACATTCGTCAAACCCTGCGCGGCAGCCGAATGCAGGGCAGTATCGCCGTCGTTCTTCGCAGCTTTCACATCTGCGTTGTGCGCCAGGAGTAGATCAACTATTCCCTCTGCCCTGGTGGTTTGAATGGCCCCGTGGAGTGGGGTGGCGCCGGAGTCTGTGCGGGCGTTCGGATCGGCCTTGTACTTGAGGAGCAACTCAACCGCTGCCTCGTTAGCGTAGCGGGCGGCAAGGTGCAGAGCGGTTTCACTTTCCTTCTCCTTGACCTTGTCACGAAGGTTTGGATCAGCTTTATGCTGTAGAAGCAGGTCAATCATTTGCTTCTCTGAATCCTGCGTCGACGGCGTTCCCGGCGCCGTAAATGGAGGCGGGACACCGCCATAGGCTTGCACGACCCCTTGCCGGCCCACGGTACGAGGGATTGGATTAAACCCAGGGCCCGGTTGAATGGAGGGAGAGGGCAGCTGAGCTCCCAGGGCAACGTGCAGCGGCGGGAAGCCGTTTGCATCCAGCGCATTCGGATCTGCGCCTTTGGACAGAAGCAACTCTACCATTGATTGGTTGCGCTCGCGCATCGCGCGGACAAGCGGAGTGTCGCCGTTGTGATCGCGGGCATTCACGTCGGCTTTATGCTTGAGGAGAAGGTCGACGATCTCGGTTGCGCCGCCGCTGATGGCCATATTTAGAGCAGTGCCTTCGTTATCGGACTGCGCGGGGAGCCGAAGGTTCGGATCAGCGCCCTTTTCAAGCAACAGAGTCGCAAGCTTCACCGATTTGTGGAAAACCGCGATGTGCAAGGGTGTCCACTTCGGCAGATTGCCGTCATCGCTTCCCTGGGCATCCACCTTCGCGCCGGCTTCGAAGAGCATCTCCGCCAGCCGCGTCGCGTCGTCTGGACGTAATCGAGGGTTCGCGAGGTAGTGAAGTGGCGTGAGACCTGCACCGCTGCGCGCGTTTACATCGGCATTCTTTGCGAGGAGCATGCGCGCCGCTTCAATGTTTTGGCCCTGGATCGCGAAGTGGAGAGCGGTGCCGTCCAGAAGGCCCAGGTTGTACAACGGATTGTTCTGTTGAGGGTTGCCACTCTTCCATTCGCGCTTGTCCACGATGTTAACATCAGCCCCGTTTTTCAGAAGAAGTTCCGCGATCGGGAGATCAATCGCAACCTGCAAAGCAGTTTTGCCCTGCCGAACGGCGTTCACATCGGCCTTGTTCGCGAGCAGCACCTCGGCGACGCCAATGAATCCGCGCTCGGCGACGGCGTGGAGTGGAAGGAACCCGCCGATCGAAGGCTTCGCACCTTTTGCAAGGAGTAACTCCACAACCCGTTTGTGACCACTGCGAGCAGCGTGGTACAACGGTGTCGCCTGGTTGCTGTCGCGCGCGTTGACATCCCCGCCGTTGGCCAGCAAGTACTCAGCAACAAGCAAGTGACCCTTGAATGCCGCTTCATGCAACACCGTGCCAGTGACAGGACCTAACCCGACGGGGGTAAACGTCCGGTTCTTTGCGTTGATCAAATCCGGACTATTTTTGATCAGGTTGCGAATGCGCTGGATTTCCTGTTGCTCTTCGTCGGTGGTCAGGGGGTCGGTGTTTTGTGAGGCCGTCGTGCCTGACGCGGCGTCGGTATTGACGCCGAGACCGACCAGGTTTTGACGGCTCAGGGTTACGAGGGTCGCTTGCTCGGAGTAGTCGCGGACAAGCCGGCGATATTCGGCGCTCGCTTCGTTCGTTTTGCCCTGCTTGCGGTAGCATTCGGCGAGGCGAAAGAGGGCAGTGGCAGCGACGCGGCGTTGTTCGTCAGCGCGCCCGAGCACGTCCTGGTAGGCTTTGATGGCCGCCTCCAGATTCTGATTGGCTTCTTCTTCAAAAAGCCCCTTTTGCAACGCCTCGGTGAGTGCATCGGCTGCAAATCCCTGCGCTGCGACGCTCATTATCAATCCCAGGAAAAATCCACGCACCTTTTTCATATGATCATTCTGACGCAAACGCGTGTTTGCAATTGTCATGCTTTTGTCATTTCCAAACGGTAACCGACGCCGTGTACCGTCTTGATCCACTTCGGATCATCGGCGTCCTTTTCAATCTTGCTGCGCAAGCTTGCGACATGATTGTCCACCGTGCGCGTGGTCGGAAACGCGGCGTAGCCCCAGACCACATCGAGGAAACGCTCGCGCGAAACCGGCTCACCCTGGGAGTCCGCGAGCAGGCGCAGCATGGAGAACTCCTTCGCAGTTAAGTGCATCTCCTTTTTACCGCGCCAGGCGCGTTGTTGGACAAGATCGATCGTCACGTCATCGAACACCAGCCGCTCCGCGGATCGTCCCCCACGTTTCACGCGCCGCAACAACGCGCGCACGCGCGCGAGTAATTCATCCGTGCTAAATGGTTTGACGAGGTAGTCATCCGCGCCGGCATCGAGGCCGCGCACGCGGTCCGCGACGAAGCCCTTGGCCGTGAGCATCAGCACCGGCATCCGCTTCTCGAGGCGGCGAAGTTCGGCGCAGAGCGAGAAGCCGTCGAGCTTCGGCATCATCACGTCGAGCAGGACCAAATCGGGCTGCTCTTTCAATGCGCGTTCAAGACCCGAGGCCCCATTATCGGCGGTGATGACGCGGTACCCTTCGACCGCAAGGCAATCTTCGAGGGCCCGGCGCATCGGCAGTTCGTCTTCAATAATCAATACCCGCTCATGGCTGCTCATGTCGTTTCTCCTTTCAACGGCAATTCCATCGCGAAGCGACTCCCCTTCCCCGGCGCGCTCTGCACGCGCACGCGTCCGTGGTGGGCTTCCACGATGTCCTTGACGATGCTCAAACCAATGCCCGCCCCCGGCGTTTGGCGACGCAACTCCGAGCCAACGCGATAAAATCGTTCGAAGATGCGTTCATGTTCCACCGCGGGAATGCCTTCCCCATGATCTTCCACGGAGATTTCCAGCCAGGCGCGCGCATCGTCATGCCGCGTGGCTGCGCTCACAATCACCTCCGAGCCGCTCGGCGAGTGCTTGAGCGCGTTATCAATGAGATTCACGAGCGCCTGCTGAATGGCTCGCGCATCAATTACCGCGTTGAGCAGCGACGGTTCAGTTGACATGGGGAGCGCGGGCGTCTCGCCCGCAGTTTTCGGCGTCTCGCCGAAAACATTCTGCGGGCCGAGAGGCACAGTGGTTGATTCGTCGTTGGCCGCCGTTAGCCAGTCGGCGGGACGCCCGCTGGAGGGACCGAGACGATCACGCTCTCCGCGCAGGAGAATCTGACGCTCATTCGCAGCCGGCTGCATCGAGTTTACCGTCTCGCTCACGAGCTTCGATACGTTCGCCAACTCGAAGTCATATTGTTTTCGACCAAAATCGATTCGCGAAACGTCGAGCACATTCTGGATAAGCGCGGTAAGCCGCTGGCATTCCTGGACAATGAAGCGAAAATATTCGTGCTGCTTCTCCGGCTCGACGACGCGCCCACGTTCGAGGCCTTCGGCCATGAGTCGGACGGACGCGATCGGCGCGCGCAATTCGTGCGAAACGCTCGAAACGAAATTGTCCTTCAGTTCGGCGAGGCGAAGCTGGCGATGAAAATTTCGCCACAGCGAGAGCAACGCGAGCCCTGCGGCGACGGTGGAGACTGCGATGAGCACGCCGAACCAAACGACGCGCTTGGTTTGGGCGGCATAAAGCACATCCGCGCCGATAAGGTATATGGAAACTTTCAACATCTCGCGCCCGTCGTGCACGTGGCGCGCAGTCGCGAGGGCCTCCCGGGGCGCCGGGTGAGGTTTCAAGGGCCCGAACAGAGCCGCCGCAGACATGTACCCAGTGCGGGTATGGAAGACCGGAAAGTTCGTTTCGGCGAGGAGCGGTTCGCCGGCAGCGTCAATACTGAAGTCGAAGTAGGGGGGAATCTTTGCCAGAAACGAGAACACGCCGAGTCCTGTCTCAAGCCCAGGCCCATTTAGATCGTCCACGCGATTGCGAGGCCTCGGAACCCGTATCAGCGTCGCCCGCGAGCCAAGGGCGTTGGTTACCTCATTCGGAAATCTCACGCCTCGAAAGTCCACGAACTGCAACGCAGGGTGACAGACGATCGACTGGTTGGTGCCATTGAGAAATCGGCTGGCGAGCCAGCTCTCTTCCGAAGTATAGATCCAAAATAACACCGGGTCAGGCCGGGTTGTGAGCGTCTGGCGCGCCGCACGATGCAATGCCCTCAATTGTTCGTGCGCACGCCAAAGCTCTCGCAGTTCGAGAACGCGGCTGCGCGCAATCGTTTGCGATTCCAGGGCGCGTTGAAAAATCATCGGCGTTAAGATCGAAGGCTTCTCAATCGCGCGAAGGCAAAGATTCTCCCATTCGAGTTCCGCGACGACGTTCGTCGGTCGGCCCTTGAGGATCTCGTGATACTTCAATGCCGCGAGCGGCGCGAGCGGCAGGCCGGTCTCACCGACAGCCTCCGGAAATCCTCGAACGATGGATTGAAACGCCGCGAGCGCGTCAGGATCTCCCTGCGCGGCGAAGCGCACGCCCGTCCGAAAGAGCACGTTCGCAAGAAAGTTTGTGGGCGCCCCCGACTGTCCGAACTGCTTCAGCCAGCCAACATCAGCGCGGTAATCTTCCCAAATACTCGCCTGCTGTGGAGTCAACTCCGAGACATCGAGCGGCCGCGGCGTGGGAGTCGCTTCAAACGGCGGAGGAAAGATAAGATTGCCGCGCGCGTCCACCTGGAACGCATTCGTCCCGGTGCGGGATTCGGGATCGCGCAGGGCGTCCCAAAGTTTCGTAGTGATGTCCGTGGCCAGCGCGCGAGCGCGTTCCTCGGCTTCGTGGCGCACGAGGATGCGGTCCTGCCTGAGGTAATAAGCGCCGAGCCCGGCGAGGAGCAGGACAGGCAGGATGATCAGCGCGGCCTGCCAGGCGAGCGGCGTTCGATTGTTCCTGCGCCGGTCCATATGCATGTTTGTAGCAAGAGAACCATGCCGCGGGCAGTGCAATTGTCACGGAAATGCAAAGCCTGAGGCGAGGACGCATCCGAGTTTTTGTAGACGTCTGTTAATTTAGACGTCGCGGAGCAAAGCGGCACAGGAGCGCCGCACTCCATAACGCTCCGCGAATTCCAATGCTTATTCAGTAACGCGAAGCGTCTTGGAGTGCGGCGCTCCTGTGCCGCTTTCGATTGTCAATGCGTCGAAGTTGCGAGAGTGTTAATCGGCGGCGCGGACGAGAAGGTGCGGCGAAACTTCAAGCATCGTCTGGCGGCCAAGGAAATCCATCAACACGGCGACGCGATCGCGCGCGGGCATGACTTGCGTGACAACCGCCTTTAGTCCGTGAAAGGCGCCGCCCGCGAACTCAACGCAATCGCCCGGCGCGAAACCAGCCTGAATGACAAGCAGTTCCTGCGTGCCGAGATTGGCGCGCAATTCCTCGATCACCTCGGCGGGAACCGTGGGCCACTTGTCGCCGAAGTGAACGATATGTTTAACGCCGGGGGCGTAATGGATGCGCGCCAGCGATGTCTGCCAGTTGAAGCGCGCGAAGAGGTAATTCGGGAAAAGCGATTCGGTGACCAGAACCGGTCCGTACGGGGTGGAACGCGAGAACTGGACGCGCGGACTGAATACTTCCACCTCATCGATCTGCGCGAGGTGGCGCGCTGCAAGCTGCTCATGTTTCTGTTGCGAGCGAATGCAAAACCACGCCACATCGTTTGGCATCACGGGGTCGAACCTGGCGGCCCCCATCAACTGTTGCTCGGGCATGGCGGGAAATTATGACGATGCGCGGCAGGTTGAAAGAGATTTGTGCAAGGGACTGCAGGCGTAGGCGCCTCTCAATTCTCGTCCATCTCCTTAACACCGCGGCTTCAGCCCGGTGAGTACGAAAGCTCCATGCATTACCCTTTTTCTGGAGCGCGACCGGTCTCGGTTGCCCTTAGGCCATGTTGAAAGCGTGCGACCGAGGCCGGTCGCGCTCCAGAAAAAGGGTGAGAGGATTGCCGCTGCCCCAACTTCACCGGGCTGAAGCCACGGTGTTATTCGAAAACTGAGATGTGCTCCACCGACGCCCCGCGCGCCTCACTTCGTAACGTCGCCAGGAATTACCGGCTGTACCCAGGCTGCTTCCATTTCGCCCGCGGCGTAGGGATTTTGCTTTGTCTTCGATGAAATCACTTTGGCGCGAACATAGATTTCATCGCCGCGAAAGTCGTACCTGGGATTCGTGCCCACGACTTCAGCGAACGTCGCGCCTATCTCATAACTGTACGACCGCGTCACCGCGGTGATAGTCCCGGATGGGCGCTCGCCCGGCTCGGAATTGCGGTCAAAGGATGTGCGAGTGCCGATGAAACGGGTCGTGTACGTGACGCCTTCCTCAGGTTCGATGCCGATCGCAAGGGAATTCGTTGATACTCGCACATCACGCAAGCGCACGCCACTGGAGCCATAGAAGTCGCCGCGTTCCATCGCGGCGATAAGCGACGCCGCGTTGAGCTCATCGCTGCGCACCATCACCCAGCCGCGCCCCGCGTTGGCATTCGTGCGCCGCGTGACGTGATAGTTGTGCGCGTCGTCCACCGCCGTGCCGTACATCGGTTCGAGGCCAAGCTCAGCCAGGCGAAAAGCGAGGACGATGTCCCAAATGCGCTCGGTGCTCGCGTGGTAAAGGTCGCCCTCATTGTTGACGGCGGGATGGCCGTTGTAGACCTCAAAAAACTTGTCGCCCTGGATGTGCATCAACTCCTCGGCGGTGATCCCCCAGCCGAAGTTTGGATGGTTGATGTGCGGGAACATGGGCTGGCCGGTGCGGCGGCGCTGATCCAGCACCGCATCCACATTGCGTTGCAGCACATCGACAACGCTCGTGCCGTCCTGCGCCTTAATAAGCTCCTGAATGTTGATCACATTGATGTGCAGCGGAAGTGTGCGGAATTTGGC
>Ga0105340_1000173_pt1 | contig 31329 bp, 41 predicted proteins | sample EasRivMeERMLT700_FD_89676 | JGI IMG/M metagenome (GOLD analysis project Ga0105340, IMG submission 89676) | Soil microbial communities from meander-bound floodplain in the East River, Colorado, USA - East River MetaG ERMLT700 | ecosystem: Environmental > Terrestrial > Soil > Floodplain | place...
GGTGCGCTTCCAGGTAGTTGCGCTGGAAGCGGGTGGCCTGGGCCGCGGCCTTGGCCAGCTCCGTCCCGGCCCGCTGGCTGTCCGCCGGGGCGAGCACGTTGGCCAGCCGCAGCCACGCCTGCACGAGCGTGGCCGCGACCACCCACTCCACCGGCACCGGGGCCTCGTCGCTGTCGAGGACGAGTCCGGTCTGGGTGCCCCAGGCGTCGCCCGCCGCCCGGCAGTCGGCCGATCCCGGCTTGAGCAGGCGCACGTACAGCGTGTCCGCCGGCGAGAGGGCGTGGGCGCCGTGCTGCACGTAGACCGTCCCGCCGTCCTTGTAGGCCTCGCCCCGCAGCGCCCGCCGGAAGGGGTCGACCTCCTCCCGGATCTCCTGCGCGCTCAGGTAGCCCACCTGGTGGACCCACGACGGCTCCTCCAGCCAGGGGGCGGCCAGGGCCAGGCTGTGCCGGGTGGCGCCCGCGACCGGGGCGAGCGTCACCTCGCCGACCACCAGGCACGTCCGCAGCGCCTCGTTGATCAACGCGTGCAGGTCGGAGACCCCGTCGACCACGGGCGGCACCAACCCGTGCAGCTCGAACGTCTCCCCCACCCCGCCGGCGTAGGGGGCCACCGTCCAGGCGCGGTCGGGGAACAGCTGCCCGGTGGACGGGGTGTAGCCGGCCACCACGCGGGTGCGGTCGGCCGGCGCCGCCGCGTCCGGGCGGAACAGGAAGTGGTCGGCGTAGAGGTCGTCCTGGGTCAGGCTCGAGGCGAAGGGCCAGGCCGCGGCCTCCAGCAGCGTCGTGGTCGACCCGGCCGTGGCCGTGCCCTGGACGTAGGGCCCCAGGCGCACGGCCACGGCGCGCCGGTAGGCGCCCAGCGTGGACGGCGCGGCCACCCCCGGGGGCGGGGGGGCGGGGGCCTCGGGCAGCAGGACGACGGTGGTCACGCTCGCTCGCTCCCCGCGGTCAGGGCAGCACGGCCGCGCCGCCCATGGCGCCGTGCGTCCCCGTGGTGTGGGTGTGCCCGGCCATCCGGGTGTTCAGGGTCGCCACCTGGCCCTCCAGGGTGGTGATCCGCGCCAGCGCCGCCGTCAGCGCGCTCGCCAGGGCGTACTTCGCGTCGCTCTCGGCTTTGGTGTACATCGTGTCGATCGGTTCGTAGCGCAGGTCGGCGGCGGCTTGGGTGAGCCCGGTGAACGGCTGCCACGCCGTGGCGTAGTCGGTCGCGCTGGTCTTGGTCAGCACCTGGCTGGTGGCGCCCCCGGCAGGCACCCCCGGACCCGCTGGGCCTTGCGCGCCCGCCGTACCGGCCGCGCCGGCGGGGCCCTGGAGACCTTGCGCGCCGGGCGCGCCGTCGGCCCCCGCCGGGCCGGTCGCGCCCGCAGGTCCCGGCGCTCCGGGCGCCCCAGGGGGCCCGTCTTCGCCCGGCTCCCCTTGCGGGCCTGGTGGCCCGGCGGGTCCGGGCGGCCCCGCACCGCCGGCGGCCCCAGGCGGCGGCTCCAGGTCGAGCAGCGTCCGCTCGGCCTCGTACCCCACCGCCTGGTAGCGCAGCTCCACCCGGGCCGGCGCGTCCGCCCACAGCGCGAGTTGCCCGCTGGCGTCGGTGCTCACCGGGAAGCCCAGCGGCGCGGTGGCCCCCGGCTCGCCGTACAGGGGCTCGGGCCAGGGCGTCTCCGTGCCCGGGGTGTAGGCCCGCACCGCTACCCCGCTCAGGGGGACGGCGCCCTGCCCCGAACCATACGGGGCGCCGAAGACGGTCGTTTGCCCGACCGCCCGGGTGTAGTCCGCGGCCCGGCCTTCGGCACCGGGCGCCTTGGGCGCCGACGCCGCCGGTGGCTCGCGGAAGCCCGGCGCCGGGAGCGCCGGCGGGGGCACGTCCCCGAGTTCCAGCAGCTCGAGCGGGACGCGCCGGGGGGCGTACCCCGGGGCCGCGCAGAGCGCCTCCAGACGGGCCCCGGAGGGGCCCCACAGCTCGAGCTCGCCGCGGGCGTCGGTGGCCACCGGGAAGGTGAGGGGCGCGCGCGCGAGGGCGTCCCCGTACAGGGCGCCGCCGTAGGGCGTGGTCGTGCCCGGCAGGTACACGCGGACGGCGGCGCCGGCGACCGGCACCAGCGCGCCGCCCCGCCCGAGGGGCGCCACCACGGTCAAGCGTCCGGAGGCGCGCGCGCCTCCGGTCACGGCATCCCCGCGGCCACGACCGTGATTGCCCCGCTGGTCCAGGCCGAGATGCGGGCCCGCATGTACGGCCAGGCGGCCATGCTCACGGCGCCGCTGGCGGTCAGCGTCAGGGCGCCGGTCCCCGTGACGGGGGACGCGGCGAGGATGCCCACCCAGGTGTTGTTGTCGACGGACACCTCGAAGGTGATGGTGGCGGTGCCGATCCCGCTGGCCTGCATCACCACCGTGCGGAAGCCGTCGCCCCGGTAGACCTTGCCGGGGACGGTGCCCGTGGCGGCGCTGTGCAGGGTGTCGAAGCGCGAGGAGACTGGCATCGTGGGAGCTGCCTCCTCTCCCTAGACCGGGCCGGGGCCGGGGCTCTCGCGGGAGACGACGATCCAGACGCGGTAGCGGGGCAGCGTCGTCCCGAAGGTGGTGCCCGCGTAGAGGGCGTCCACCGTGTCGTCGACGGTGTACAGCTTGCCCCCGCTCTGGTTGAACAGGGTGCCCAGCCCGGGGACGATGGTCCCGGCGGCGGTCGACACCAGGGGGGCCGCGGCGATGAAGCCGGCGGTGGCGGTGCCGTCCCCCACGGCCAGCGTGCTGTCCCCGGCCGCGGAGGCGACCAGGCACTGCATCCCGGCGGCCCAGACGCGGGTGCCCTTCTTCACCGCGAAGACGGCGGCCGTCTCGCCCGCACCGACCACGGCGGGGGAGTAGATCTTGCTCAGGACCTGCAGGTTCGCGTAGGCCATCGGGTCAACCCTTTCGCGGGTCACCCGCCGTGGCGCGCCCGGGGAGGGCGAACCAGGCCGGCAACTCGATGCGCAGCGGTTCGGGGTTCGGGAAGGTGAACCACGCCGAGACGACGTACTCCCGGAACCCCTCCCGGTAGCACCCGTCGCGGAGGTCGTAGGCGGGGCAGGCCCCGCGCTCGAGCAGGATGGGGTGCGTGCGGTCGTGGAAGAGGCGCCAGCCCATCCGCTGCTGGGCGTCGACGAAGGTCTGCACCTTCTTCAGGCGCAGCGTCCGGAACGCCTCCGCGGGCAGGTCGACCGGGGCGACGAAGGTGCCGCTCAGCTTGCGGGGGTGGCGCGCCCGCGCCTCGGCGTACTTCCGCTGCAGGCCCGCAAGCGTGGCGGCCAGGCGCCGGCGCGGGCGCCCGTAGAACTGGCCGGGGTCCTGCCCGCGTGCGGGCGCCTCCTCGGACGTCGAGGAGGGGCTAGGCGGGCTCGATCTCGTGCTCATAGAAGCCGTCGCCCCGCTCGCGCCGGGTGAGGCCGGGGACGTGGCCCACGTACTTCCACTCCCCCAGCTTGGTGAGGTACTGCTGGCGCAGGATGATCCCCGCGCCGTCGCAGCCCAGGCGCTCGAGCACGCTGCCCCAGGTGTCGCCCTCCTTGAAGCCGTCCCGGCGCACGTCCCGCCGCAGGCGGAAGCCGTCGCCCGGCCCGTAGCGGGGGCCGAACTGGTCGAGCATGACGTCGGGGATGCGCTTGCCGTGGGCGTCCACCGGGAGCTGCTCGACGCCGCTGCGCGCCTCGCCCTTCTTGAGCCCGGCGAAGGCCGCCCGGCGCCCGGCCACGTTGTGCGGGTCGTCCGCCGCCCGCTCGGTGATGCGGGGCTGCGCCGCGCGGGCCTGCCCCACCTCGGCCTTCAGCGCGGCGTTCTCGGCCTGCAGGCGGTCCATCTTGCCCGTCAGGTCGCGCAGGAGGGCCTCGATCTGGGTCAGGTCGGGCGCCGGCGGCGTGGCCGCGGGGGCCGTGGGGGGGCGTGCGGGTGCGGTGCCGGTCGCCATCGGCTAGCGGCCCCGGAGGTAGATGTCGTTGCGGCGGGCCATCTGGCGCGCCTCCATGCGGTTGTCGTCGGTGAAGCCGTCCGACGTGAGGGCCTCCTCGAACTCCGCCTGCGTCACGGTCACCGGGTACCTCGCCTCCAGGACGGCGGCGCGCACCTTGTCCACCCCGGAGCGGTCGTCGTCCGACGCGAGGCGGTGCTCGTCGTGGGAGGCGAGCTTGTGGCCCAGGATGGGCGGGGCGTTCAGGTCGACGGGCATGAGCCGCACCCGGTCGACCTCCTCCGGCGCGAGCTGCATCTGCTTCGCCAGCCGGGCGCGGGTGTCCTCCTGGAGGGTGTCGAGGTGGGCCTGGGCCGTCTCGAGGCGCCCGCGCACCAGCTCCTCCGGCGTGCCCCCCTGGGAGGCCATCTTGCGCCGGATGTGCTCCTCGCGCAGCTCGTCCTCCGGGGTCAGCCCCTCGCCGGGGGGCGGGTCGGCGTGGGCGTCGGGGGTCGTGTCCTTGGCGTCCCGATCCGCCGGCGGCGCCACGATGCCCCGCAGCGGATCGGGGGCGTTCTCGGCCGGGGTGCCGGTCTTCGCCCCGGGCACGCTCTCCGGGGCGGGAGGCACGATCTCGCCCGGTTTGGTGGGGGTCACGCCGGCCTTCTCGACCGCCGGGGAGATGGGGCTCTCGAGTGGCGAGCCGGTGTCGCCGTTGTCGCTCTTGCGCGCTGGCATGGTTGCTGTCCCTCTCGCTTCCCGGCTAGGCCCCACGGACCCAGACGCCGTGGTCGTCGCGCATCTCCGCGAGGCCGTACAGCTGCTCCACGACCACCTTCCGGGCGAGGTAGTCGATGTCGAACATGGTGTGCGTGGTGGGGCGCATCTGGGCCACCAGGGCGACCGCCTCGCGCTGGGCCAGGATGTTGTCGTGCCCGGCGGCGTTGGTCCCCTCCACGTTCGTGGAGAAGTAGAAGGGGATGCCCATCCAGGAGCCGAGCAGGCTCTCCTTGCGGGCGGGGGAGAAGTCGGCGTTGAGCTTGCTGTAGTCCGCGTTGACGAAGGCGTCCAGCTTCATCACGCCCGCCTTGGCCGCCGGCGAGATGAGGGCGAAGCGGCCCGTCTGCGGGGCGTTGGCGTCGTCCAGGTACTGCACGGCGCGCAGCCACTCGTCGTAGGTGTTCTCGACGGTGAGCGTGCCCACCGCCTGGGAGAAGTCGTCCCCGCGGGCGGCCAGCGCCGCGTCGAGGCTCTCGGCCAGGGCGTAGGACTGCTTGGGCGCGTAGCGGTCGAGCAGGTCCTGGCTCACCTGGCGGGCGGTGGCCGTCTCGATGGCCACCGCGGAGTACTCCCAGGTGCTGACCGTGATGTCCGTGTTGACCTCCGTGACCGTCTCGTAGAGCACCGCGGCGTTGGCCGAGCGGTTCTTGGTCTGCACGGTGAGGTTGCTGATGCCGGGGACGTGGAGGGTGTCGCCGTAGGCCATCTCCTCCCGGTAGTCGGTGTTGAACAGCTCCGCCAGGACGAGGTTCTCCTCGCGGGCCACCTGGGCCTTCTTGCTCCAGATCTCCGCGATGAACGCGTCCGCCGTGGTGGCGTCGATGTGTTCGGTTACGCCGGTAGCCATCGCTGGTTTCCTACTTCATCCGGCCGCTCAGCACGGCCGCGTCGATCTCTTTCGCGTGGGCCTTGTAGACCGATGAGGGGAGACGGCGCAGCTCCTCGAGCGTGGTCGGCACCTTGAAGCCGTTCCCGCCGGGCGAGGCGCCCCGGGCCGTGTCCGGCGCGGGCTCGCCCCCGTTGAGCTCCGCCAGCACCTCCTTGCGGATGGCGGCGCGGACGTCCGTCTCCCAGCGCTTGCGCTCCCGGGCGACGACCTCCGCGACGCGGTGCTCGGTGAGCAGGTCGGCCACCTCGCGGGTGTAGGCCAGCACCCCGTCCTCGTAGGAGCCGGGGTAGGTCTTCCCGCTGACGCGCTGCTGCACCTCCGGGGGCAGGGTGGACGCCCAGGTGGCGATGCGGGCGTGGATCCCGCTGAGCACCTGCCCCTGGCGGGCGCTCTCCTCCCGGCGCCGGCCGACCTCCTCGGCGTACGCCTGGGGGTCGTCCCGGCGCAGGCGCTCGAGCTGCTCGTCCTGCTGCCGGGCCTGGACGTGCGCCTCCGCCTCCTGCGCCGCCCGGCGCCGCTCGGCCTCCAGCCGGGAGCCGACGATGCCGCCGATGCGGGGGTGTTGGAGCAGCTCCTTCGGGTCGATCCGCTCGACGAGCTCCCGCCAGTCCGGCGCTGCGGGCGCGGCGTCCGGTGTCCCCTCGGTGGTGGCCGGGGGGGCGGGCGTCGGCGACTCCGCGGGCGGCGTGGACGGGGGCGTCGGGGACGGCCCGGCGGAGGCTCGCACCTCTGCGGGTGGCGTCGGTTCCGGTGCCGGGGCGGGCGTGCTGGGTGGGCGTTCGGATGTCGGCTCGTCGGCCATTCGGTCTCCCGCGCCGCCCCAGGTGGAGGGAGCAGCGGCCGCCCCCACCCGCCGGACCACGCAGAAGGGCCGACCCACAGGTGAGTGGGTCGGCCCCCGTTGGGTACGGCCAGGGGCGGTCGGCTCCCCCCGATCGGGGAGGGCCGGCGCGTCCGCGCCCAGTGTAGGGCGGGCCGGGCGCCGGGGTCAACCACCAGGGGGTCGGGGGGTCAACCGGGACGCAACGCGGGGCCGCGAGAGTCGGCGGGATGGCGCGTGCGAAACGGGTGGCACTGCGGGCCTACAGCGGGTTGGGCTGGGTCCTGTTCGGACTCCTAGCGCTGGTGAGCGGGGCGATGTGCCTGGCCATCCTGGTCGGCATCGTCGGGGAGCTCACGACGGCTGGGCTCTGGGTCCCCTTGCTCCTCGTGGCCATGCCCCTGCTCATCCTGTTCCTGATCGGGAAGCTCATCATGGCCGAGCAGGACGCCCGCGATGCCGCCCAGGCCGCCGCCCGGGCCGCCGCTAGGGAGCAGTAAAACCGGGCGTCGGGACGACGCGGTTCCCCGCCCCCACCAGCCCGGTGGGCCCGGCGTCGGGCGCCCCGGTGCGCCGGCGGACGGCCTCCTTCTCCTCGGCCAGCGCCCGCTCCGGCACCTCCGGGCGCCGGGCGAAGTCGATCAGGTCGGGGTGCTCGTCGTAGAAGCGGTAGCGACCCGGCGTCTCCCCGTAGCGCTGCTGGTACTCGGACAGCAGCTGCTTGGCCTCGCGGATCTCCAGGTTCTGCCGGGCGATGCGGTCGGGCGTGCCCTCCACGCCCCGGTAGTGGGGCGTGCGCAGCCACTCCAGCTCGAAGCGGGCCTGGGGGTCGCGGGCCACCCGATCGCCCACCTCGATGTCCGCCAGCTGCTGGGCCAGCCCCACCTGCCGGCGCAGGGTGGCCGCCTGCTCTTCCTCGGTGGCGCCCTTGTAGTCGGGGCGGGCCATCGTGTCCCGGATGTAGTCTCGGGTGGTGCGCCCGAAGGTCTCCTGCAGCGCCCGGCGGGCCTCCGGCGTCTGCACGTTCCCGTAGGGCTTGTCCTGGGGCTTGAACTCCCGGGCGGTGACGCCCAACCGGGCCAGCTCCCGCGCCTCCGGGGACTCGGCCACGCCCCGGGAACCCAGCAGCAGGCGCTCCACCCCGCTGCCCTCCCGGCGCAGGGGGGCGCCCGTCGCCGGGTCGACCTTGGTGGGCAGCGCGAAGCGGCCCCCGGGGAGCGCGCCCACCAGGGCATCCCGCGTCCCGCGGCGCTCCCGCTCGTAGGGGTCGAAGGGGTCGACGAACCCGGACACGCCGGACAGCGGGCGGGTGACGGCGTCGACGGCGCTCTCCTCCAGGAACGTGCCGAGGCGCCCCTGCTCGTTGGCCACGGCCAGGTCGGAGAGGCCCCGCAGGAAGCTTTCGTCCATGGCCCACTTGCCGGCGGATCCGACGAAGGTGCGGGCGATGTCGGACGGGTCGGCGCCCTTCTCGGCGGCGATCTGCGCGTCCAGCAGCGCCGTCCCCAGCCCGCTCATGGCCTGCCCGAAGTTGCCCAGGAGCTTGGTGGGCACGCCGGCGACGGTGTTCCACTGCGCCCCCGCCGCCTCCATCCGGCGGCGGCGCGTGGGGTCCTGCGGGGCATCCCCGTACAGTTGGCCGCCGACGTACGCCGTGATGCCGGCCGCGTAGGTCAGGCCGGAGACGAGCAGGCGCCCCGCCACCTCCCGCTTGGCCTCGGTGTTGCCCTCCATCGCCCGCCGCACGAGGTCGTTCTTGGCGAAGCGGGAGAGGGGGAGCAGGACCGGGTCCGCCAGGAGCTGCCCCGTCGCCATCAGCACCCGCTCGGGCGTCTTCACGTAGGGCGTGAGCGACGTCATGAACGCGGCGCCCGCCTTGGCCATGGGGCTGGCGTCGGGGTTCTCCAGCACCCGGCGGAACCCGCCGAGGTAGTCCGCCAGGCGCGACGACTTGCCCGCGAAGGACGCGAAGTCGGCGGCGTCCCCGGCCAGCTTGGCCACGTCGTCCGGGTGGGTGAGGCCGCGGGCCGCCGCCCGGGCTTCGGCACCCCCCCGGTTGACCGCCCGCCAGAACTCGTCGGTGGACACGTTCAGGCGGGTGCCCGCCGTGGCCACCTGCGCCCCCCGGCCCGGCTGGGTGACCAGGCTCTGCCCGGTGGCCCCGAGTCCCTGCTGCGTGGTCGGCGTGCCCCCCCGGCGGAAGCTCGGGGCGAACTCCCGCACCGCTCTCGGGACCGCCCTCACCATCCCCGCCAGGTCGGCCACGCTCTCGATCAGGGCGTGGTCGACGACCGCCGCCCCTCCGCTCTCCTGGAGCCACCGCTGGAGCGTGCGGAACCCCCCGGCGCTGGCGTTGCCCAGCAGCGACGAGGGGCGCAGCAGCGGCGCCGAGGTGGCGATGTCCGCGGCCACCCCCCACTTGCTGCGGGCCGCCCCCGCGACCTCGTCCGCGGCGTCCACCGCCGCCCCCCCCAGGAATCCCGGCTCCGGCCCCGAGGGCCGCAGGGGGGGCCTGGGGGCCACCTCGCCGGGGTAGGTGGCTCCCGGCGGGCGGTACCGGGGTCCGGGCGCAGGGGGCTCCCGGAACCCCGGCAGGGCGCCCTGCGTCTCGACGCCCGTCCCAGAGGGGTACGCCTCCGGGTGGGTCGCCGCGGAGCGCGGGCCGCCTTCGGGGAGCGCCCCGGAGCGCGCCGCGCGGGCGGCGGCGCCCAGCGCGTCCTCGCCGACGTCGCGCAGTCCCGTCCCGGCCCACGCCTCCCCCAGCCGGGTCCCCCAGCCCAGGGTGCGGGCCGCCTCCTCCTCCGTCTTCCCGCGGGTGAACAGGGCCCGCCCGGCCGGGGACATCGCCGCCAGGTCGGCCCGCCCCTGCGCCACCACGTCCTCGTCGCGCACCCCCAGCGGGCTGCGTCCCAGGCCTTTGAGGGCGATGTCGGCGGCGCCCTGCGCCAGGCGGGCGGGGTTGACCACGTCCCCCGGCTCGAGCGACAGGCCCGGGAGGAGCTCGCCGGCGGGGCCCGGGCGCTGCAGCTCCGCGAGCCCGGCGCGCAGCCGATCGGCGCCGGGCACGTCGGAGGCCGCCCGGCCCGCCGCGTCGGCGATGCCGGGCGCCAGGGCCTCGCCCGCGCGCTGGGCCAGCCGGGCGGGGTTGAGCACGTCGCCCGGCCCGACGGCGCCGGGACCAGCCGGACGCCCACCGATCCCGCCCAGGCGATCGAACAGCCCCAGTAGATCGGACGCGCCCCGCGCCGCCGGGGTGATCGTCCCTAGCCCGCTGAGGTGCTCCCGCAGCATGTGCCCCTGCTGCACCAGCCCGGGAGGCGTCATGGCCTCCATGGCCTGCTGCAGGGCGTCCCGCTGGGGGCGCTCGAGCTCGTCCTCCGGCACCCACGTCCCGTACGGCATCGGGTGGCGCTACTTCGCCGTCTTGCGCTTGGGGCGCTTGAGGGTGGCGAACTCCTCGAGCTCCTTCGCGCTCATCTTCGTCTTCGTCACCTTGCCGGCCCGCTTCCGGGCCAGCTCGGCGGCCAGGAAACGGCGCTGACGTTCCGTGCGGGCCGGCATCGCGTTCCTCCTCTAGGCCACGGCCCCGAACTTCGGGGCCTGGAACTGGGGCAACCCCGCCTTGATCGTGGCCAGGGTGTCTTCCGGGCTGTAACCGAGGCTTTCGTAACCTGCGAGCACGAGCTGCTGGGTGTCCGGGGAGAGCCCCGCGTACTGACGCCCCACCACCTTGTTGGGCGTGGGGAGTCCCGCGGCGAACTGCTGCGCCTGGGAGGTCATGTCCGCGCCGCTGCCCGTGCCGGCGGCGCCCAGCTGCTGGGAGAGCGTCTGCAGCGACGCGGCCTGGGGCAGCGACTGGGGGGCCTGGAAGGCCGGAACGTTGTACTCCCCGGCCAGGGCCGCCACCGCATTGGGCACCCCCGTGGTCCGGTTCAGCCCGTAGAGGGCGTTCGCGGCGGCGAAGGCGTTGGCCGGCCCCCGCAGGGAGGCCATCAGCTGGGACGCCTGGATCCCCACGTTCTGCTGCTGCTGCTGCTGCTGGAACGCCAGCGTGGCGGTGCGGTACGCCTCGTCGGCGGCCTGCTTCGCCTTGGCGAGCGCCAGCTGCTCGTCGCCGTTCCGGGCCTGCCACTCGGCGTAGGTGCGCTGGTAGGCCACCTGGGCGGCGCTGGTGATGGCGTTCATCACGTCGGGGTTCTGGAAGCTCCCCTCCGCGAAGCCCGTCCCCGCACCGGCGGCGGACGCCCCCGCGCCGGGGTTACTGCCCGTCAGGGCCGCCCCGCCGATCTGGTTCGGGGTGACGCCCTTGGTCTGCTGGAGGAACTGCCAGCCCAACGGGTTGACCTGGACGGTCCCGTTCCGGATGGCCTTGTAGAGCAGCTGGTACCACTGGTCGGGCGCGTTCTGGGCGGGGGTGCTGATGCCGGTCTCGGTGTCGCTGCGTCCGAACAGCGTCGCCAGCGGCGCGTACTCCCCCTGGAGGTTGCCCTGCCACGAGAAGGCGGAGTCCGCCCCGCCGCCCGTGCCGCCGCCGCCCGTGCCCCCGCCGGGGAACAGGTTGTAGTTCACGTAGGGGCCGCCCTGGGAGACGGGGACGATCCCGCTGGTGCCTCCCGATGCGGGCGTCCCGCCGAGGGATACCGCCGGCTTGTTCATCCAGTCCGCGCCCAGCCGGCCCGTCCAGCGGGCGTCGGTCTGCGGTTCCCGGCCAGTGGTTGGGTCGCCCGTCCCCCCCAGCCCGTAGCGCAGGTTGGTCGGCACCCCCATCACGTCGCCGATGAGTCCGGGCTGGTCGAGCCGGAACTGGTTGTACTCCCCTGAGCCCTGCAGGTAGCCCGGGAGGAGCGCGGTGTTGCCGAGCTGGCTCACGTACTCGGGGCGGATGGCCACCGGGTCCTTCCCCCAGTTGCTGTACGCCTGCCGCCCGCCCCCGGGCAGCGCCGTCCCCGCCGCGGGGCGTGCGGGTGCCCCGGCGCCCGGGCCGATGGGCTGGCCGTTCAGGGTGGCGCCCGCCAGGGCCGCCGCCGGTGTGGCCCCGGGGGCGGTGAAGCCCCCCGGGATGGGCTGGTTCAGGGGCAGCCCCGCTCCGGTCGCTGCCACCCCCAGCCAGGGGTCGGGAGGCTTCCACGAGTAGTCCGCCTGGCTGAGGTTGGCCGGGCCGAACATCTCCGGCGGGTCGAAGGAGAGGTCCTCCCCCCGCTCCCCCGTCAGGTCGTCGGTGTAGCCGTAGTGGTAGATGCCGTCCGGGCCGCGGTACGCGCCGCCGTAGATGCGTGCCATTGCTCAGACCCTCATTCCGTGCCGGTCGAGGAGCTCGAGGCCGAGCGGGGACGCCTCTACGTAGCCGAGCTGCACGTACCGGCGCAACTGCGCGTAGTACACCTTGGCCGCCCGCTCCGCCGTCCCGTGGAGGCCCGTCTCCGTGTCCGAGCGCATGAACAGGGCGGCCAACGCCACGGGCGGAGCGCCCATCCCCTCCCGCCACCTGAACGCACGCGCCGTCTTCTCCATGTCGCTCTCCTAGGGGGCCACGAACTGGCCGCCCGCGCCGGGCTGCAGCACGTTGGGGGGCAGCTGCACCGGCGCGTACCCGCTGCTCACCCGGGCCGGCGCCGCGATGGCCCCCGGCGCCACGAAGTTGGGGGACGGCCCCATCCCCTGGGCCAGCAGGGCCTGCCCCGGCGGGGCGTACTTGGCGTAGGCCGCGTCCGCCGCCTGCTGCACGATCGTCGTGGGGTCGAACGGCATGCCCACCGTGCCCAGGCCGGGCGCCTGCCCCTGGCCCGCCCGGTTGAACGCCTCCCCCGCGTTGGCCGGCGCGTAGTAGCGCAGGGCGCCCAGGGCGGTCGACCCCGTGCTGGCCCCGATCTGCCCCGCCGTCTGCATGGCGTTGCCCAGCAGCCCCGCGCCCGAGGAGACCGCCTGGTTCAGGCGCCCGATGTCCTGCCCCCGGACGGTCGTCTGCGCCTCGAGGTTCTGCCCGCGCTGGGTGACCTCCGAGGAGAGATCCTGGCCCCGCTGGGTCACGTCCAGCCCGGCGGCCTCGATGGCGTTGCGCTGCTGGGTCAGCTCGAGCTCGAGGCGCTGCTTGGCCTCCGTCGCCGCGGCCACCGCCTGCTCCCAGCCGAACTTCTTCTCGTTGAAGGCCTGCAGGATGCGGGTCTTCTCCTGGTCCCACTGGAGGTTGGCCGCCGCCTGCGCCGCGCTCAGGTCGTAGCCGTAGCGCTGGGTCGACGCGTCGACGTCCGTCCCGTAGCGGGAGGCGCCGGCGGCGAGCTCCGCGCCGTAGCGCGAGGCCCCCGAGGTCATCCCCGTCTGCTCGAGGTCGGTGGCGTTGCGGGCCGCCCCGATGGCCTCCGCGGAGGCGTTCTGGGCCGCGGCGCGGGCGTTCGCGTCCGCCGCCTCGCGCGCCTTCTGCTCCCGGTCGGCGTCCTCGGCCCCCGCCCGGGTCTTGTAGTAGTCCGCCTGGGCGTTCCGGAGGTTCTTCTCGGCCTCCGTCTCGCCGGTCTTGCCCTGCTCGAGCGCCGCCAGGTCGCGCAGCAGCGCCTGCTCGGTGGCCTGCAGCTTCGCCTGGTCTTCGGGGTACTTGGCGCTGGCGATGGACGTGCGGATGCGCGCCAGGGCGTCGCGGATCTGCTCCGCGACCGGCTTGTTCTGGTCGTCCTTCCCGGGGCCACCGGGACCGCCCGGGGCGCCGGGGGCGCCCGGAGCGGCGCCGGGGCTGCCGCCGCCGGGGGTGAGCATGTTCGGGCCAGCGTCGGGACCCATGGCGAACTCCTGGGACAGGGGGTTGGCGAACCCGCCACCCGCGGGCTTGAACTCGTAATCCAGGTGGGGGCCCGTGGCGTTGCCGGTCTGGCCCACGTACCCCACCAGCTGCCCGGCCCCCACCCGCTGGCCGGCCTTCACCAGCGGGACGTCGCGCAGGTGGGACAGGCGGTGCTCGTTGCCCTGGGCGTCGCGCAGCAGCACGCTGTTGCCCCACCCGGAGTTCGTCCCCGTCCCCACGGAGACGACCGTGCTCCCCGCCGGGGCCACCACGGGCGTCCCCTGGCGGGCGCCGATGTCCAGGCCGTGGTTGACGGCGGACTGCACCACCTGCTCGTACCCCGGCGTCTTGGTCTGGGGGCCGCCGAAGGGGTTCGTGATGTTGCTGCCCGGCCGGGCGCCCGCGACGGGCCAGATCAGCGCCCCGGCCCGCCCGGCCGCGCTCGAGACCGCCTGCCCGGCGGCGCCGGCGGCCTGGGCCAGCCCGCCGCCGTACTGCTGCGCCCGCTGCAGGACGTTGCGGATGTAGGCCGCGCCGCCCGTGCCGTTGGCGTCCACCGCCGCGGTGAGGTTCCCCCGGGCGTCGATGGCCCCCAGGTAGGAGGCCAGGCCCTTCTCGACCGACCCGTAGCGCTTGACGCCGTCGGCCAGGATGCGGGCGCTCCACTCCAGGTTGGTCGCGGGGTCCTGCAGCTCGCGCACCGTGGGGCGCCCCGCGAAGCCGGCCTCCCGCGGCATCACCTGCCCGAGCCCGGTCGCCCCACTGGCGCCGTTCCGGACCGCCGGGTTGCCCCCGCTCTCGAAGTCGACCAGCCCGGCCAGCACGCCGGCGGGCAGGCCGTACTTGGCCGCCTTCTCGCGGATGAGCGGCAGCCACCGGTCGACGGCGCCGGCCACGGCTCAGACGCCCCCGGGCCCGGCCGGCGCCGCGGCCGGGGACACGGCCGCCGGCGGCGCCAGACCGGGCTCCTCGGGCGGCGGGGCCCCGGCGGGGGCCTGCGCCTGGGCCACCCCCTGTTTGGCCATGGTCGTCATCCCGTCGCGCGCCAGCCGCCCCAGGGGCGCCGGCTTGGGCGCGCCGAAGGCGTCCATCGTCGCGTCGTAGAAGCCCTCCGCGCCCATCCGCTGGTACTGCTGCATGCGCCACTGCGGGTCGTTCCAGCTGGCCCGCCAGCGCTCGAGGAACTGCGCCCGGGGCAGCTCGTGCTGGTCGTCCAGCAGCTCCGCGTTGACCTTGCCCGCCAGGTCGTCGGACACGCGCTCCACCTCCGACGCGATGCGGTCGGAGAGCCGGTCGACGAGGTGCCCCTGCTTACCCGCCATCGCGTTAGCGTCCCAGGGACTGGATGCCCGGCGCGGCGGACGTGGCCGGCGGCCCGGCCCCCGTGGACACCCCCGGCGCCCCGTTCATCGGCGCCGCCTGCGCGCCCCCCGGGGCCTGCGTCAGGTTGCCCATGTCCGGCGTCACCCCGTTCCCCATCGCCGGCGGGGCGCCCGGGGGCGCACCGGAGAGCTGCCCCATCCCCATCGGCATCCCGCCCGCGCCCGGAGGGCCGCCCGGGCCGCCCGGCGGCATCGTGCCGGGGACGCCGGGCACCATGCCCGACTGCGCCATCTGCTCGGCCAGGGTGCGCTTGAGGATGTCGCCCCGGTTGACCTTCTCGAAGAGGCGCTGCTTGAGCAGGTTCAGGTACTCCGGGGATTGCCGGATCTGGTCCCAGGCGATCTCCTCGTCCACCTCGTCGGGGTTGTCGCCCATGGCCTCGATGGCCTGCCAGCGCGAGGCGGTGCGCTCCCGCACCCGCTCGTGCCAGTAGCGGCTCTCCACCAGCTGGGCGTTGGGGCGCTCGCTGGAGAGCGACCAGCGCACGCCCACCCCCGGCCCCAGGTCGTCCGGGCCGGCGGAGAGCCAGCCCCGCGCCGAGCCCTCCACGCCCGAGCCCTCCCCGGCCTGCACCCACACGGGCTCCCGCACCTTCGTGCGCACCAGGTGCCAGGCGAAGCGGGTCACCTCCACCAGCAGGCGCTCGATGCTCTGCCCGATGGGGTCCTGCTTGATGCGCGCCTCGCTCATCACCAGGGAGGTGGCGAACCCGTTGTCGGCGTCCGCCAGGTTGCTGGGCGCTTTGGGCGCGTCCATCTGGGTGATCTGGTCGCGGATGAGGGCGATGTGGCGCTCGAGGTTGGCGCTGCTCGTGGGGAACTGGGGCACCTGCAGGTTGCCCCCCGGGGGCCCGATGCGGATCTGCCCCGGCTGCCACTTCTCGGAGCGGATGGGCTTGCCGTCCTCGCCCAGCAGGGGGATGGCCCCGTCCGGGATGGTCTCGTACATGGGGGGCAGGGCGTCGCGGCAGGCCACCTGGGCGTGCAGCGTCATCAGGAACGACATGTACTCCACCAGCGACGCCTTGGACTGGCTCACGCTCCAGCCCACCTTCCGGTTGCGCCACCAGTTGACCATCCGCCCCAGCGCCGTGAAGTACGGCACCCGGCCGTAGCCGTGGCGCCAGTGCTTCACCTGCACCGCGTTCTTGCCCCCCTCCACCACGTAGGTGCACGTCGAGGCGGTCCAGCGCTCGAGGAACCGCACCGTGGTCGGGGCGCCTTCCGAACCGCCCCCCGCGCCGGCGTTCCGCTCGCTCTCCGAGATGGGGTCGCCCAGGCCTCTGACCAGCTCCCCCTCGGCGGTCAGGGTGAGGCCGTACTGGCGCAGGCAGTCGTGCAGGGGGCGCTCCTGCACCTCCACCATCTCCACGATCTCGTCGTCGCGGATGAGCGGGTAGCAGCCCCGCACGTCGCAGGCCACCCACTTGAACGGGACGCCCGCCTCGCGCTTGGACGCCTCGATGGCCTCGCCGTACTTGTGGGCGCCCGACGTGCTGCCCGGCGCGTGCGGGTACCCCTCGTCGTCCCCGAAGTCCTTCTCCCGCAGCTTGTACCGCTGCGCCCAGAGGTCGTTCTTGAAGACGAACTTGGTGATGGCCCCGCCGTCCCCCGCGCAGGCGTCCACGGCGGCCTGCAGGGTGGGCATGCCGTGGCGGGGGGTGCCCGCCTCACGCAGCATCGCCTTCGTCCACTGCTCGCGCAGGGTGGCGTTCTTCTGGCCCGCCTCGCCGCTCTCGGGGGAGGGGGTCACCGTCAGCTCCGGCTCGCTGAGGGTGAACGTGGGCACCACCCGGTCGAGCTCGTCCGTGATCGTGGGGTCGCGGATCTCCATGTCGTTGAGGCGGAAGTCGTCGGGCAGGTCCACCCGGCGCCGCTGGAGGCGCAGGTCCCGAATGTAGTCGATGTCCGCGTCCTGGGCGTCGTAGAAGCCCTCGAGCGAGGCGTGCAGGTCGAGCACGGCCTGCCCCTCGTCGGCGGCACTGCCGCCGCTACCGGCGCCGCTGCGGCTCCTCGCGGGGGGCATCTAACGCTGCCGCTCCGCGTACGGGTTGGCGGCGGGCGGGGCGCCTCCGGCCGCGAAGGGGTCGACGCCGGGCCCCCGCCACGCCCGGAAGGGCGACGGGGTGCGGGAGAGGGGTTGCCCGGCGTAGCTGTACGACCGCGTCCGGGGCCGGTCGGGGTCTTTCTCGCAGGCCACCCAGGCGAGGGCGAGGGCGACCACGCAGTCGTCGTGCTGGCCCTCCGGCGCCGCGTAGCGGATCAGCCCGGACGGGAGCCGCTCCGCCGCAAAGGCGAGCAGCTCGCCGGTCTGCGTCTCGTCCCGCAGCAGGCGCAGCTCCCCGCGCTCGAGCGCCAGGGCCAGGGCCTGCACGGCGGCGGCCTTGGTGGCGTTGCTGGTGACGAAGTCCCACACAGGCAGGCCCAGGGCGCGCAGGGCGCTGGCGGCGGGGTCGCCCATGGCGTTGCGCTCGGCGACCAGCAGGGCGGGCCGGTAGTCGTCGCACAGCGCCTTGAGGCGGGCGTACTGCACCCCCCAGTCCAGCTGGTTGAAGCGGTCGAGGTGCACCTGCTCGCGGGTGGTGGCGTCGACCACGGACAGGACGGTGAAGTCCTGATAGCGCCCCCAGTCCACGCCCACCACGTAGGTGTGCGTCCGGTCGGGGGGCTGCGCGTCCAGGGTGGCCGCCGCGGTCACCCCGCGGAACACCGCGCCCGAGTCCTCGAGGAAGGTGCCGAGGTACTCCTGGGCGTAGACCCGCTCCGGCAGCTCGAGGCGGGCGGCGTCCACGTCGGCCGCCGGGATGTGCGGGTTGTCCGTGGTGGGGAAGCGCCAGGACGCCCAGTCCGGGTGGTCGGGGGCGCTCCCCCGCTGGTAGAGGTGCCAGAAGAAGTTGCGCCCGAAGGGGGTGGAGGGGAAGAAGGCGTCGCCGGCGTAGTCGGTGAGGGTGGGACGGATGACGTGCTGCCAGGCGTGGGCCAGGTCCTTGACGTGGGCCGCCTCGTCCACCACCACGCGCCGGTACTTGCGCCCGCGGGAGGCATTCGGCTCGTCGAGACTCCAGAAGTCCACGACCCCGCCGGTGATGAGCTGGAGGCGCTTCTCCTGTTCCGACCGCCGGGCGGTGACGGGCTCGAGCGCGTCGGCGACGTCCCGCCAGACCGGCGCGAGCTGCTTGTAGGTGGGGGCGAACCAGCCGGCGGGGTCGCCCTCCAGGGCGGTCTCCGCGACCAGGCGCAGGCACATGGTGGTCTTGCCCCAGCGCCGGCCGCAGGCGATGACGTTGAAGCGCCGGGCTTCCCGGCGGACGCGGCGCTGCCCGCCGTGGTAGCGGGGCAGGGTGAGGCTAATCGTCCGCGCGGACGTCGCCGTCGCCATAGTCCACCTGGATGCGGGTGGTCGTCGTGCCGGACTGCTCCACCTTGTCGGTCACTTTGCCCTCGGTGCGGTCGACCAGCCACGCCAAGGCGGCGAGGTTGCCCTTCGCGGCCTGGGCGACGACGACGGCCGCGATCCGCTCTTTGTACGTCTGCGTCCCGTGGTAGGGCCGGGCCAGCTCCGCGCGCAGCAGCGCCGCGATGCTCTCGGTGACCCGGGGGCGCCCCTTCGGGTTGCCACTGTTCCCCTTCTGCCAGGGCATTGTTTTACAGGCCGCGCGGGTCCGGCTCGAACGCCAAACGGCCGGCCGCCCTCTGGGAGGGCGGCCGGCCGTTTCGGTTCCCGGTGCGCCGTCAGTCTAGGCGTTGCCCGGCGGTTCCGCAAGGTGGACGGGCTGGCAGACCCGCTCCACGCGCAGGGTGACCTTCTTGGGGGTGAGGTCGAGGTGCACGGTGCCGAACTCGAGGTCCTCGAAGTGGAGGGCGTTCGTGACCAGCTCGACCAGCATCGCGGCGGTGCGGCCCTGCGCGACCACCAACGGCCCGTTCGCCGGCTGGGGGTGCGCCCCGGCCAGGAGGGTCACGCACTCCCCGAGGGTGAAGGTGCGCCGTCCACCGGGAGCGACCAGGCGACTCATCCCGCCGCCGCCCTCGGAGCGACACCAACCCCGCCGTGCTCGGTGGCCACGTACGGCCGGCAGGCCGGGCAGACGTCGTACGTCTGGGCGGGCCCGTAGGCCCGCAGCCAGCCTCGGGCGCCGGCCATCGTGCGGGCCTCGTCGAGGTCGCGCAGCCGGTCGCCGGCGACCTCCCGCAAGCCGGCGCACTGGGGGCTCTTCTGCTCGTTGCAGTGGATCAGGGCGCGGTACGTGGTGGTCATCCGGTCGTATCCTCCTCCACCGGCCACACCCGCACCTCAGCACGGGGCCGGGCCTTGTCGTCCTTGCGGTAGGCGTGCAGCTCCACCACCTGGCGGTCGTCCACCCACACCACCCCCGTCATCGCGTCGAGGAGCACCTTCAACCGGCCGTCGAGATCGCCCGCCCTCCGGGGGCGGTAGACCGTCACCTCGAGCCCGACCGGTCCGACGACCGGACGGCACCCCGCCGCCAGCGCCAGCAGGACGCAGGTCGCCTTGTAGTCGCGCCCCTCCCGAGAGAGCACGCGTCGCCGGCCGATGGTGGCGTAGAGGTTGTTCGTGCCCGGCGGGTACGGCAGGGTCAGGGCCAGGCAGTGGCGTCGGCCCCGGTCGCGCTCGGCCTCGCACGTCGCGTCGGGGACGGCGCTCACCCCGCCGCCTCCAGCAGTGCGGGCTGACTCACCCCGCCGAGGTTCCGCTGCGCCAGGGCGACGTACTCCTCGGAGCGGTCGCAGCCCATGTAGTCCATGAAGGACGAGCGCGCCGCCAGCGCCGTCGTCCCGCTGCCCATGTACGGGTCGGCCACGAGCAGGCGCCCCCCGCGGGGCCTTGCCACCGCCTCCAGGCAGACGCGGACGAGCGTCGGGTGCGTCGGGCAGGGGTGCCCGCTCTCCGCCCGCTTGTGGTGGTTCGGCGGGAAGCGCAGCACGTCCGGCAACCGCGCCTTGTTCGCCAACCGCACCCCCCGCCGCTTGGCGAGGACGTACACCCGCTCGCTCACCGGCAGGAAGCGCCGGTCGTCCACGTTTGCCGTCCCGCCCCGGTCCCATACCAGCTCCTGCAGGAGCACGAAGGGCGTCCGGCAGATCCATTCCAGCGGCGAGATGGCCCGCCCGTCCTTGATGCGGACCTTGTGGTTGTAGAAGGCCACGCCCTCCGGGGCGAGGCACCGGAACCACTCGGTCAGGACGGCGGCCTGCTCGTCCTGGTACTCGCCCTCGGGGCGCAGCGAGCCGTCGCCCCCGGCGGCGGCAGAGGCGTAGGCGTGGCGCACCTTGGTCTGCACGGAGTTGCCCCCGCGCAGTCGGTCGGCGAGGTTGTAGGGAGGCGAACTCCAGAACACGTCCACGCCTCCGTCCTCGAGTGACCGCAGCCACCCCAGGGCGTCGGCGCAGGCGATGGTGTTGCGCTCCATCACCGGCAGCTCCAGTGGCGGGGCCCGCCCACCCGGTACAGCCACGCCGCGCTGAACACGTTGGCGACCGGGGCGAAGGGCGACTCCCCCGCGAACCCCGCCATCCGGGAGGCATAGGCCCAGGTGCTGGGAATGAACTGGAACAGCCCGGACGCCCCGCTCCTGCGGTTGTAGGCGCCGGGGAACCACCTACTCTCGCACCAGGCGATCCGCTTCAGCGCCGGGGCCGCCCACGGGATGCCCTCATAGGCCGCGGCCTGATCGATCAGCTCGGGGACGGCCACCTCCTGCCCCCGCACCGGCGCATCCGCAGCGAACAGCGCGGGCAGGGCCACGCAGAGGGCCACCGCCAGGGCGGCCAGTGGTCGGCGGGTCAGGCTCATACCGCGTCTCCGAGCGGCCAGCACCGCTCGCTGTGCGCCAGCGTCTTGATGCGCCGCCAGCCGGGCCGCGACCACCGCTCGATCGCTGCGGCCGCCACGGCGGCCCAGTCCACCTCGTCCTCCTGCCGGTAGAGGCGCACCAGGGCCAGCGTCTGGGCGACGTCCTTCTGGCACAGCCGCCGGTCGGCGATCTCGCCGAGCAGCTGGCCCGTCGGGTCGACCAACTCGATCCGGAGCCCCCTCATCGCTCGCTCCCTCCGTCTCCCGGCTGACGCCGCTTCCGCGCGATCGCCTGCTCGAGCAGCTCGTAGGCCCGCGCGCGGATCGGCGGCCAGGCGCCGTCCCCGTCGTCGGCGACCCCGTGCGTGACCAGCAACCGCAGCTGGTGCGGCGTCGCCGGCAACCGCGACAGCGCCTCGTGGTCCGGTCGCGTCCACAGGTCGGCGTCCTCCCGCTGCCCGCCGCGGGTGACCACCCCCGCCGGCCGCGCGACCGGACGGGGCGCGGCCGACGACCCCGACTCCGATGCGGGCGCCGGCGGTGGCGTGGGCGCCTCCCCGACGTCGGGCAGGTGGTGGTGCAGGATGGCCCAGTCCCGCCACAAGCGCAGCGCGTCCTCGAGCAGCACCTCGCCGCTCAGGCCGCGGTACTCCCGGACGACGCGCAGCGGGTTGCCGTCCCCGTCGTGGGCGCCCGGGAGCGGGAGGTGCAGCCACCGGCAGCGGTGGTCCTCGGCGTACCAGACCGTCAGCAGCCACCACGCGGCCTCCAGCCAGTGCAGCCAGGTGCCCAGGGAGCGGTACAGCGCCTCGGCCTCGTCGTCCTTCGACGTGAGGCCCTCCAGATAGCGGTAGCCCGTCCACATGCGGGTGCGGGTCGAGGCGTAGGTATCGGTCAACCACGCCCAGAACCGGCCGGCGGCGGCGTGCTCCTCCGGGTAGAGGGCCAGCGCCGCCGCGTCCCACTCCGGCGCCAGCGGCCAGGCCCACTCCGGCGCCTCGGCGATGGGGGGGTGCTCGCGGGCGCGGGCGCGCTTCGTGGGCGGGGGCTGCCGCTCCGCGAAGCGGGTGCTCGGACGCGTCTTGGTGGTCACCGGCCGTCCGTCCCGCTTGCGGTGAGCCCGATGTCTCTCATCTCGTTCTCTCCGTGCCCGTTCGCCCGCCTGTTCGCCCTCTCGCGCGCGCCCGCGCGATGCGAACAGGGCGAACAGGCGAACAGCTAACCTGGTAGGCGTATTGGTACAGGGCGAACGGGGGGCGAACAGCAGGCGGGCCAAAGCGAACGGCACCGGGTGTAGGGGCCTGAACAGGCGAACACCGCCGGCTCATCCCCCCGCCCCCTGTTCGCCCTGTTCGCCCTGTTCGCCCTGTTCGCCCTGTTCGGGCTGTTCGCGCTTGTAGGTGGGCGTTCTCGGAACCAGCGGGAGGTAGGTTCCGCCGGCGTTGGACACCTGGCGATCCTGGACCAATCCCCACAGCAGCCGGCGGATCGTCCCGGCCGGCTTATCGAGATGGGCCGCGATCTCCTTCGGCGTACAGGGCCCCAGGTCGTGGAGGGCGTCGACGACGGCGTCGCGCTGGGCGCTGCGCTTGTACTCGGCGGCCTCGCCGAGCAGCACCCAGCCCCCGGTGCCGATGTTCCACCGCAGGGCCAGCTCCTTGTCCTCGGCGTCGCGGTCGATGACGTGGAGGAGCGCGTCCGCGCCGCCCCGCTGGCGCTGCATCACGAGCGCGCCGTCCGCGGCGCCGGAGAGGCCCAGGGAACCGGAGATCAGGTCGATGGGGTCTTCGGCCTCCATCTTCCGGGTGTGCATCACCACGAAGATGCTGATGCTGTAGCGGTGGGCCAGGTCGGCGACGGGGGCCACCGCCTCGTAGTCCTGTCCGTAGACCCCGGCGTTGGCCCGCTCCCGGGGGCGCACCCGCTTGAAGGTGTCGATCCCCACCAGGCGCGCATCGGGGTGCCCGGCGATCCACACCTCCAGGTCGTCGAGCCCGCCCTTGTCGAGCGTCCGCCAGGCCGTGGCGAACGTCAGCCGCTCGGGCGGCGGCTGGTCGTTCAGCAGATCGCCCACGCGCCGCTGGAGGCGCCGCTCGCCGTCCTCCAGGGCGAGGTACAGGACGTCGCCGTGCTCCACCTCCACCACCCCCAGGGCGGCGTCGCCGGAGGCGACGGCAAGGCAGAGCCCCAGTCCGAGCCACGACTTGCCGATCTTCGGCCGACCGGCGAGGATCGAAAGACCCTCGGTGAGGATGCCCGGCACGGCGTACCGTGGGGGCGTGAAGGTCTTCGCCATCAGCTCCCGGGCGGGGATGAGGGACAGCCGGTGCGTCGCCTTCCCGTTCACCCCAGGACTCGTCGTACGAGGCTCCGTAACCGGCGTCGAGAGGTCGATCCCGATCGCGGGCCCGCGGTACCCCTCCGCGCACCCCGCGATCGCCTTGTCGATGGTGCGTTCGCGGTAGTCCGACCGCCGCCCCCACTTGTCCTCCCGGTACAGACCGCTGCGCCGGAAGAGCCGGTCGATGCGCGCCGCGTCCCGGTCGGTCCAGAACGCCAGGTGGTTGCAGAGCGCCTGATCGGCGCTCGAATGGTTCTCGGCGTGCGCGGTCGTGTCGCCGTTCCACAGGTCGCGGATGAGGGCGCCGTTCCGGGAGGCGAACATCGCCTCCAGCAGCTCCTCGTCCTCGAGCGGGACGGGCGCCGCCGGCGTCGCGGCGTTCGCTGGGCGAACACCGGGCTCCGGCGGCGGGAACACCTCCCCGTACCACGCCTCCAACTCCCCCTGCCGGGTCTCGATGCGGGGGGGCGTGCCGGCCACCCGCTCGGCGGTGAGCGTGAGGTACCGCCCCTCGCTGTACATCTCGACGTGCCCGGTGCGCCGGCGCCTGCCGGGGATCGCCCCCTTGAGGAAGAGGCGCAGTCCCGTGCCGGAGGGGCTGACCTGGGTGAAGGTGTCCAGCCGGCGGACGACCTCCACCGCCCACGCCTCGATCTCGGCGGTGTCGCGGTTCCGGCACTTGTCCAGGTCGACCCCGACGATGCCCAGCTCGGACGTCAGCTCGACGCCGATGCCCGGCAGCTTGCGCCGCTGCGCGCAGGCCACCGCCTGCGGGAAGGTCGCCCAGGTGGAGGGCGCCTTGCTGCTGGCGTGGCCGCCGGTCCGGGGGTTGATCGGGGGCTTCGTCCACGCCCACTCGCCCCGGTCGTTCTGGCGCCACTCCCACCGCCACGCGACGAAGTGCTTCAGCCCCGCCAGCTCCGGCGGCACCTGCTCGGGGTCGGTGGGGAACGGGAGCGCCGGGGGCGGGCGCCCGGGAGGCGTGGGGGTGGCACTCATCGCAGTCGCTTGCCTCAAGAAAGAGAGTGAAGTGGCGCCGCGCACCCGGCCCGGCGCCCCGCTCGGCCTAGAACTTGCGCCCGCCCGGTGCGCCCGCCGCCCCCGGCGTGGCGGCGCGCTGCGCACTCCGGGGCGGCGGCATCGGCATCAGGCTCTCGATGCGGTTGAACTCGCCCCCCTGCTCGGTCTTGTGGACCTTGACCACCGCCCGGCCCTGCTTCCCGAAGAGCGGCACCAGGCGCAGCGGCTCGCCCGTCTCGTAGGCCCGCCCCTGGAGGGCCTCCGCCCGCTGGCGCAGCTTGGCCTTCGGCCCGCTCTTCAGGGAGGCCAGCTCGTCCAGCGCCTCCCCCGCGTAGTCCCCGTCGGCGACGGTGTACATCAGCCGGATGGAGGGCCCGAACTGCCCCTCAGGCCCGTCCTCGAAGTTGACGAACTCGACGGTGTAGATGTCCTCCGGGAGCGTCACGAAGTCGCCCCCGGTGGCGGTCAGCTCCAGGTCGCCGTGCCCGTCGCCCTGCGTCATGCCCTCGATCGGCTCGGTGTCTGCGGTCATCGCGTTGGTCGCTTTCTCGTGTGGTCGGTTCGTTGGTCGCTGCCCGTTTCGGGCTCCTGCCGGGGTGCGCGGGGGGCGGGCCCGCCGATCGCGCTCCTGTGTTCCTCTTCCTCACCGGCTGGGCTCCAGCGCGTGCTCACCATGGCTCGGTGCCCTCGCACCCCGCCGCATCCCCTGCAGCACCCCGTCCTGGTGGACGAGGGCCAGCACCTCGGCCGAGCCGCCGCGCTGCAGGCCGACGCCGAGCCCCACCCAGAGGCCCACCGTGAAGGCGACGACGGCGACGCCGAAACCGAAGGCGAAGAAGGCCACCCACAGGACGTCGGCGCCGGCGGGACTCACGCCGCCGTCTCCGGCCGGTCGGCGACGGGGACGCGGTAGAACCCGGGCTCCGGTTTCTCCAGCTCGCCGGCGTCGAGCAGCCGCCGGATGGCCCCGTAGCCGGTGCTCCCGTCGGGCAGGCCCGTCTCCCGCCGGCACGCCGAGAGCCGGAACCCCTCCGGGTGCGCCCCGGCGTAGTCCCGCAGCGTCTCCGTCCAGCGGCCCACGGCCGCGGCCTTGCCCCCGGCGGGGTGTTCCGCACGGTGCGCGTCGCCGTCCACCGCCCGCACCGCCGCCGCCCCCGCGAGGGTGGCCACGGCGGCGAGCGTCTTCCGGAGCAACTGCGCCTCCCGCTTCCGCGCGGCGATCGCTGAGGCGGTCGCGCGCCGCGCCCGGACAAGCGCCGCCTCCTGCGCGGCCAGGCGCTCCCGGGCCCGCACCGCCTGGGCCTCCACCTCCTGCAGGGCCGCCTCGGTCGCCGCCCGCCAGCCGGGGAAGTCGAGGTTCACCGTGCCCACCTCGTCCGGTGCGTCCCCGCCGGTCGCCGCCGGTGCGGACGCGGGAGACTCCCCTGTCGTCGCCGTCGCCCTCCTCGCCGTGCGCATCCCCCGCACCTCCTGCGTGGTCTCGCCCCGGAAGGCCGCCCAGTCTTCCCGGGACCGGAGCGTCCGCGTCGCCCTGGTCACGATCTGCACCGCCGCGACGGCCCACACCGGCCCGTCCGGGCGCCCGCCGGGCAGGCGCACCAGGTCGGCGCGGTAACCCGTCGTGGCGTGCACGTCCCCGACAAGGGCCGCCGCCGTCGCTCGCGTCATCGCCACCGGGGCCGGGGCCTCCGCCGACACCGCGCCGATCACGCGAGCGCCTCCTGCTTCAGCCACTCCTCGCGGAAGCGATTGCGGGCGCGCCACAGCATCGCCTTGGTGGAGGAGCGGGTGACGCCCATCGTCTGGCTGATCTGGTCGTAGTCCATCTCCTGCCATTCGCGGAGCCAGAGCACGGCGCGGTACCCCGGAGGCAGGCGCCGGACGGCCTCGTCGACGGCAGCGACCAGCTCGTCCGCGTCGAGCGCCGCCTCGGGTTCGGCCCACCGGGCGGGCGCGGTCAGCGCCGCCTCCCCCGCCCGGCGGTGCATCCGGCTCGGCTTCTCCAGCTGCCCGCCGCCCCGCCAGAAGGCCCGGCGGTGGTTCAGGTCGTCCTCGCCGTCGAAGAAGAAGGGGCCGAAGAGGCGCTCCAGAGAGCCCCGCACGAACCGGCCCCATCCCAGACGCGCCCGGTCGATGGCCTTGCGGCTGGCGCTCGTGAACAACCAGGCCCGCTCGTTGCGGCCGTCGAACCGACCCTCCAGCAGGGCGCGGAAGGCGTCCAGGAAGACGTCCTGGGCGAGGTCGGCGCCCCGCTCGGCGTCCGTCAGGTGGGCGCAGTAGGCGTAGATGGCGTCGTGGTGGCGTTCCCACATCCCGTCGAAGACGGCGTGGGCGTTCGCGATGCGATCGGTGGCGGGCAGCGCGGCGGTCACCGGCCCGCTCCTTCCGCCTGGTCGAGCAGCTCCAGCGCGACGGCGGCGGTGACCCGCGTCCGGCGCTCCCACCCGGGGCGTTCGTCGGGAAGCCGGTCGACCAGCTCCGTGAACCGGGCCGCCCACTGGGGCAGCGGCACGGTGGTCCACTCGCCGGTCCGGAACCCCCGGTCGGCGTCCGGCCCGTAGACGATCCAGGGGTCGCCGGTCACCCAGTCGAGGTACCGGGCGAGCGGGCACTGCTCACTGTGCTGGAGGTACCCCACCGGCGCCCAGGCACGCTTGGCCTCCAGCCACCGGCGGAAGGCCGCTCGGTCGAGCGGCGCCGCGGCGGCGGTCATCGGCCCCACCCGTCGTCCCGCTCCCACGGGGCGTCCAGCCCGTTCACCCACACCACCGCGCCGACCAGGCCGATGGCGATCAGCACCAGGCAGACGGACGCCAGGGCGAGGAGCAGCTTCACGAGGACGTCCTCCGCACCGCTCACCGCTCGCGCTCCTCGGCGTCCGGGTCGTTGGCCCGCACCACGGCGCCGAACAGGCCGATGGCGATGAGGAAGACGCAGACCGACGCGATCGCCAGGAGGACCTTCGCCAGGCTGTCCGGGCTCATGCCCGCAGCCCCCGCGCCGTGCGCACGGCGGCCAGAGCGACCGGATCGCTGCGGGCCTCGCACGCCCGCCGCGCCGCTTCCAGGCCCAGGACGCGCTGTTCGGCGGGCGTGAGCGCATCCAGGAGGGCGAGCGCCCGAGCCATGGGCGGCGCGCCGTCCAGCTCCCGCGCCGGCCCCGCCGGTGGCGTGCCCGCGGTTCCGCGCACGAACCGGAGCACCTCGTCGCGGTGGAACCGCCAGGCGCGCTCCCCGTGGGCGCGCGCCCGCAGGCGCCCCAGCGCCCGCATCTTGTAGACCGTGTCCACGTCGCAGTCCAGCACCGACGCGACGTGCTTCGCCAACCCCCACACCTTGCCGGGAGGCCACCCGGGCAAGTCATCGTCCTCCCGGCTCTCCGCTATGCTCATGCTGTTCGGCTTCCTTTCAGCCGGTACTTCTGACAGGGCTGGCGTTCCCAGACGCCGGCCCTGTCGCGGTTCCCGCAGCGGCCTGGCCCTACGCGGTGACGCTTGGCATCGCCGCAGGGCCCCGATCCAGGTAGCGCGCGACCGCGTCCTTCAGCGGCGGGAAGGCTCCGAGGACGCCGCTCAGCGCCTTGCCCCCGAGCCGCCGGCGCCCCTGGCGGATCAGCGTCCACATCGACCCGCTGATCCCCAGCCGCCGCCCCATCTCGACGTCCGTCCACCCGCTCGCGCGCTGGATCGCGACGAGCGTCGCTACCAGATCGGTCTCCGCCATGGCTGACAAGTGTAATCAGATGCTGTTAAGCTGTCAACGGTTTTACCCGCATCTGATGACACTTGTCACGTACTCTCGGCCCGTGGGGATCCGCGAGTTCGGGCGACTCCTGCGCGAGCGCCGGGAGCGGCTTGGGATTAGCCAGCGGGCGGTGGCCCGTCGCGCCGGCATCGACGCGTCCTACTTGTCACGACTCGAGGCGGGCGATCCCTCCTACAAGAGCGTCGGGCAGGACATCCTCAGGCACCTGGCGGCGGCGCTGGAGAGCGACGCGGTCGAGTTCGAGGCGTCGCTCTACGACCGGCCCCTGCCGGCCCCCGTGGCCACGCTCCCCGACTACCCGGAGCGGATCCCGGTGGTCGCCCGGGACGTCCCCGGCTCGTCCGGCGCGTCGCCCGAGAGCTACCGGGTCGTCGAGTACGTCTACGTCCCGTTCCGCTTCAAGCAGGGGCGGCTCTTGAAGGCCATCACCGTGCGGGGCGACTGCATGGCCCCCATGATCCCGGACGGGGCGATCGTGATCCTCGACGAGGCCGCCGCCGCCGACGTGCGCAACGGCCAGATCGTGGCCTGCACGTGGCAGGACGAGGACGGCCGCTGGAACGCCGGCGTCAAGCGCTTCTTCCTGCGCGGGGCGGACGTGCACCTCGTCCCCAACGTCGGCGAGCCGATCATCGTGCCGGCCGAGCGCGTCCGGATCGAGGGGGTCGCGATTGAGGTCCGACAGCGGCTCACCTGAGTCCGCACCGCCGCCCGCGCCGCGGGCGCGCAAGGGCGCGGGTCGCCTCGAGCGCCTCCCGCCGGAGCGCGGGGGCGGCTACCGCCTGCAGGTCTCGCTCGGCCTCGGCCCGGACGGCAAGCGCCTGCGCCGGGTCGTCCGCGGGCGGCGCCTCACGGACGTCTACGCCGCGCGGGACGCGCTCGTCGCCCGCCACCGCGCCGGGCAGCTCGCCGCCGACGTCCGGCGCGAGCGCCAGACGCTGCGCGCCTACCTCGAAGGCTGGCTGGAGGACAAGCGCCGCGACGTCGAGCCCTCCACCTGGCGCCCGTACCGAAACTACCTCACCAAGCACGTGCTCCCGGCCCTCGGCGGGCTCCGCCTGGCCGAGCTGGCCCCGCCGCAGGGGCAGGGCGTCGTGCGCGCCCTCTACCGCCGCCTCAGCGCGCCGGCGCCGGCCGGGACCGGGCTGGCCCCCCAGAGCGTGCTGCACGTCCACCGGATCCTCTCGCAGGCGCTCGCCCGCGCCGTGGATGACGGCCTGCTGCCCCGCAACCCGTGCCAGGGGGTCTCGCCGGGGAAAGTGCCGCCGTCCCGGGCGCGCGCGCTCTCGCCGGAGGAGGTGCGCCGCCTGCTCGCGTCGTCGACCGGCGACTGGCGGTGTCTGTGGCTCGTGGCGCTGACCACGGGGCTGCGCCTGGGGGAGCTGCTCGGCCTGTCCTGGGGCCGTGAGGGGGCGGGTGCGGGAGCGGGAGCGGCGGACGAGCCGGGGATCGACCTCGAGCAGGCCCTGGTGCGCGTGCGCCAGGCGTTGGTCGCGGACGACGAGGGCCTTCCCGTGGTCCGCCCGTACCCGAAGTCCCGCGCCGGCCGGCGGGCCGTGCCGCTGCCCCCTGAGGCGGTCGAGGCCCTGCGCGACCAGCGCCGGCGGCAGATCGCGGAGCAGCTGCGCGCCGCCGACTGGCCCGACTCGGAGGCGCTGGTCTTCCTCACCCGCCGGGGGACGCCCCACCTGGAGGGCAACGTCGGCCGGGCCTTCAAGCGGGACGCGGCGCGCGCCGGGGTCGCCCTCATCCGGGGCGAGGGCCCGCACCTGCTCCGGCACACGTACGCCAGCCACCTGCTAGCGGGGAACCGGCCGGTGACGGAGGTGGCCCACCTCATGGGCCACAGCAGCGCGGCCGTGACGCTGCGGATCTACGCCCACTGGATCCGCACCGACCTGGACGAAGCGCGCGAGGCGATCCGGCGCGCCTACGGCTTCAGCGCCTCGGCCGACCGAGCCGGCGACGTCCGGTAGACTCGTTCCGGCGTCGGGGACCGCAGCCGGCGCCGGCCGGTTCGGGCGGTCTCCAGCGGTCTTCGGCCGTTCCGGGGGCGGATAGGCAACGGATAGGCAACGGTGGCCCGTCGGGGACGGTGGGGCGCCCGCCCGGCGGAGCCCGTCCTCTCCTGGTACGGAGCGCGCTTGCCCCCGTAGCTCAGCGGATAGAGCAGAGGTTTCCTAACCCTCCCCGGCGCCCCCCGGCGCCCGCCCGCGCCCCTCCCCCACTCCTGGTACGCGAGGTGCCACCGGCGGCCCGCGGTCCCCACGGCGCGCTGCGATAGGCAACGGGATAGGCAACGCTTTGAACACCGCCCGCAGGGTCCCGACAGGGTCCCGCGGTCATGCACGCAGTCAGCGGCCCTCCCGGGCGTCTTTGGGTTGCCGTGCCGTCATCTGGCGCACGTAGCGCTCGACCGCAACGACGATCGCCGAGTTCACGCTGCGCCGCTGCGTGTGCGCCAGCTCGACCAGCGCCTGGTCGACCGCGGAGGGCAGCCGGACCGTGCGCCGGACTTCTTCTTCTGGGGGCATGGGCGGATTGTACTCGTTGAGATGTCGTTGCGACACCATTTTGGCACTCATGACATTATTATAGCACCATTTTTAAGGTGGGAAGTGATATCATAGGTACATGAGCAACGAGCGCGGGGCGGAGCAAGTCGAGTGCCGGCTGACGATCAACGGGCAGGTGATCGAGTTCACCCTCCCGGGCCGGCTGGTGGAGATGGCGCCGGCCGGGGAGAAGACGGAGAAGCGCCCGGCGCGCCGGCGGGGGGCGAAGTGATGGCCGGGCTGACCGCCGCCCAGCAGCGCCGGGGGGCGATCCGCCGGGCGCTCGAGGCCGGGCTGCAGCGGCGCGTCCAGCGCGTCCACTACGGCGTCTACCTCGTCCCGTCGACGAGCCGGGCCGCCGTGCATACGGTGACCCACTTCGCCAACCCGGACGAGCTCTGCTGCACCTGCGAGGGCGGCGCGCACCTGGCGTGCGTCCACCGCGCGGCGGTCTACCTCGCCAAGCTCGAGGCGCGGGGGCTGCGCCCGGTGCTGGCGGCGGTGGTGCCCATCACCGCACGCCCGCAGCCGGCAGTGCCCGTTCGGCGACCGGCTCGGGCGGCGTAGCGAGGACGATACTCCGCCTTATGTTCGGTCACGACCGTTCGTCAAAGCTTATTCTCGACTCGAGTGGTTTGTGTTCACAGTCGTCTTAGTCTTGGAGCATCGCTCAGTGAACGAGACCGCGCGGCGCGAGCGGAACCGGCGGTACCAGGCGGCGTACCGAGCCAGGATCGGGAGAGAGGCGTACCGAGCCAAGCACGCCGAGTGGGTGGCTGATCACCCAGAGCGGCAGCGCGAGTATTGGAGGCGGTACTCCGTCAAGGTGCGCGAACAGCACCGAGAGGAGCGCGCCTCAGCCAAGACGTGGTGCCTCTCCATCGCTGCGCTCAATGGCGGGAAGGTGTGCCGGCGCTGCGGGGAGGACGACCCGGTGGTGCTGGAGTTTCATCACCGGGTGCCGGCGGAGAAGCGCTTTCCTATCAGCGCCGTGCGGGCTGTGCCGAAGCCAGCGGACACGGCGCTGGTGATGGCGGAGATCGCGAAGTGCGACGTGCTCTGCGCGAACTGCCACCGCCGAGCGCACCGATAATAAGATCCTCGCCGGGGCGCTCTTGTTATCGGCACCTATGACGCATGAGCGCCCGGTGTGGAGACGCTACCCATGTGGTGTCGACCGGGCTACCACTACCGGTAGGCCTTGCGTACGTCGTGTCCAGGCCGCACAGTTGGGACGTGGGGGGCGAGGGTTTGTGAGCAGCCGCGAGGAGCTGAC
>Ga0105340_1000177_pt1 | contig 31221 bp, 23 predicted proteins | sample EasRivMeERMLT700_FD_89676 | JGI IMG/M metagenome (GOLD analysis project Ga0105340, IMG submission 89676) | Soil microbial communities from meander-bound floodplain in the East River, Colorado, USA - East River MetaG ERMLT700 | ecosystem: Environmental > Terrestrial > Soil > Floodplain | place...
AGCCAAGTTTGTCCTTGTAGTACGTGAGCGTCCTCGGCAGGTTCGTCGCGAAGAACTGGGGCGCGATTTGGCGGATCATCGCGCTCAAGTTACCATGCCGTGGCGTCCTTCAAAGAGACCTCGACTGAGCTAATACTCCGGCCTTGCCGCGAAGTATTTTCCGAAATCGACCGAGTGGATCGGAAGTCCCTTCGGCGTTTATCGATAGCTTATAGCTTGGGCTCGACACATGCGTGGCCTGTTCGTGGGCACCGAGTCGGCGCCGGTTCATGAGACTCACAAGCCTGCACGCTCCCCCTCCTTTGAACGACCAGCGCGACGCTCGACCCGACAATACACGCCGTCCTAGACTAGCGATGTGTAATGTGCACGCACGATCAGGCCGGCCGAAATCCTGCCTCACCGCCACCACCGCTCCTGCGTTCGACATTGCCGCATCGACGGATCGACATCGGGAAGACGCATTGCGTCGACGCTTGTTCTGGCCCAGTCGTACAGGCCGCATAACTTTTCCGACGCGGCGCGGAGCGGTTGGCCTACACTGCCGCGTATGACACGACCATTTTTCTCTTCCGCGGCGGCGCTCGTCGCCGATCCGCTGACGGAGATCCTCGCTGCCGCGGACCGTCAGGATCGCACCAAACGTCAGCGGCGGCGCCGGGGCCGCTCGCGCCGGCACTCGAGCTCGGGGGCGGGATGCTGCTCGAGATGAAGCATCCCGTGGACGCGCTTCAGGCATTCGAGGTGGCGCTGCAGAAAGAACCGAACCGCTTCCGCACCGTCTACGGCGCAGCGAACGCCATGTCGCTCGCCGGCGATCGTGACAAGGCCCGCTGCTACTACCGCCAGTTGCTTGAGATCTGCCCGCACGCCGACGTGCCCGGACGCGCCGAGAGCCCGGACGGGCGCCGGCCCGTGCAGCCGTAATGGCCACCGCGAGCCCTCCGCGGCCGCTCGGCTTCATCAGCGCGAGCCACAAGGACACCGACTGGCGCGATCGGCTGAAGGCCGTGCTCGACGACCGCACCGAGTGGTGGGACGACTCGCGCATCGACCCCGGCCGCCAATGGGCCAATGAATTCCAGGAGGTGCTCAGGCGCGCGAGCGTCGCGGTCGTGCTGCTGTCGCCCGAGTACCTTGCGTCGAGCTACGCGATCTCCGAGCTTGTGACGCTGGCGAAGCGTGCTGCGGAGCCTGGCGCACTCGTGCTGTTCCCCATCGTCGTCCATGACTGCGCCTGGCAGAGCGTCGAGGAACTGCGGGACGTGCAGGTCTGGGCGATGGGCCGACCGCTCGACAGCCTGCCCGAAACGGTGCTGCAGGTCGAGCTGAAGGCGATCGCCGACGGCGTCGCGCGCACCCTGCTCGAGCACGCGTCGGCTGGTCCGCGACCGATCCCAACCTCGCCGCCGCCATCCGCGGCTCCGTCGCGGCCACAGCGCGAGCGCGCCTCAGAAGCGGTGTCGACACCGCCGCCGGCGGCAGCCGACCGCATCTCAGAGACCGGCGCGCCTGCCGCCGACCCTTCCGGGACGCCGGCGTTCGAGTTTTCGCCGAAAGCCGAACACATCATCGCGAGCGCGCGCGAACTCGCCGAACGAAGCGGTCGCGTCCGTGTGACCTCCAGCTGCCTCCTGTTCGCGTTGACAGAGAGCGCCGGCGGAGAGCGTAAAGGCAACGACACCCCGTGGTTCATCCGGCAGGCGATCGAACGGACCGGGAAGTACGCCGAGGCGCTTAACGCGTTCATGACCGACGCGACGACGAAGGGGCGTCAGCGCAGCGCCACGCTCGAACCCCTTGGGGCTGTGAGCGCCAACGTTCGCGCCACGTTGGAAGCCGCACGTTCCATGGCGGAGCGGACGAGCCGCGCGCGAACGATCCACAGCAGGCACTTGTTGGCGGCTCTGCTGGCGGCGCCGGCCCAGAATCACGATCCGGCCGCCCGGATGCGGCTCCAGAGGCTTGGCGTCGACATGGCGGTGCTAATTCGCGACTTCCGACTGTTTCTGCGAGCGACGGCCCCCAACGATAATGACGCCGCCTGGGACGCGATCCTCGGCCCCGCCGGCGAGCCGATGCCGGAGTCTCCGCCGGAGCCGCCGCGGTCGTCGGCCGGCCCCTCTGCGCCCGCTGACAACCGATACGTCTCCGGTCCCGCTGGCTATGCATCCGAGTTCGTCGGCGTCGGCGGCACGCATCCCGTCAGCGACGAGCTCGGCGTCAAGGGAAGCGCACATCGGCTCGCGGAGCTGATCGCGCTCCGCGAGACGAAGATGCCGCTCGCGATCGGCCTCTTCGGCGACTGGGGCAGCGGCAAGAGCCACTTCATGAATCTCATCGACCGTCGCCTCAAGACGCTCGCCGAAACGGCGGCGGGCGACGACCCGTGGTGCAAGGAGATCGTCTCGATCTACTTCAACGCGTGGCACTACCTCGACGCGAACCTGTGGGCGAGCCTCGTCACGGAGATCTTCGATGGCTTGTTCCGCCACCTCGAGCCGAAGAAGGACGTGCTCGAGACGGCGCGCGCGCAGTTGCGCGACGCTGGCGGCGCCGTCGCGCTCGCCGAGGAAGAAGTGACGCGCGCACGCGTCTCAGTGGCGACAGCGAATACTACGTTACGGGACGCGCGCCAAGAGAGCACCGCCGCCCGCGAAGCGGCGCGCGGCCTGCTGAACAACCTCAGCGCCCTTGTGTCGCCTGGAAGGCTCGAGCAAACGCGGGCGCAGCTCGAAGAGTGGCTCGGCGTGCAGGCAGACGTCGCGACCCTGGCGCAGCTTACGCAGAAGCATCGCGCTCTCGCGTCCTTGCCGGGGCGCGTCCGCGAGCTCTGGCGCCGCACAACGGCACAGCCGGGCCGGTGGTGGCGCCTCGGCTGGCTCGGCGGGCTCCTTGTCATTACGCCCGCCGTCGTCTGGATCGCCGGCGATTCGGCGCCCGTGCTGAAACGGGTGCTGGGATCCGCCAGCCCCTATGTCAAGCTGGCGCTCGGGTGGGCGATCGGTGCGATCACGTGGTTGACGCCGGGGCTTACCCGCATCCAGCGGCACCTTGGCGAGATGGAACGCCTGCAGAAAGAGGCTGAGGACGCCGCCGCGCGGGCACGGAACAACGATCCGCGCGTCGTCGCGGCCGAGCGGCGGGTCCGTGACGCCGAAGCGGCGGCAGCCGCTGCGGAAGCCGGGCTCGCGCAGGCGAAGGCGCTCGAGCAGCGCCTCACGCAGGCCGTCGACGATCTCCTGCCCGAACGGCGTCTGACGCGCTTCATCGAAGCGCGCGCGCGGTCAGGGGACTACCGGGGCCAGCTCGGGCTCGTTAGCCTGGCGCGCCGCGACTTCCAGGAGCTGAGCGACATCTTTACGGACCGCGAGGCGCTCGACGCCAAGAAGAAGACGCTGTCGCCGGAGGGGGCCGAGGCGCTCGAAAAGCTGGGTGCGTCGATCGATCGAATCGTGCTCTTCGTCGACGATCTCGATCGCTGCCAAGCCGACAAGGTCGTCGACGTCCTGCAGGCGGTCCACCTACTCCTCGCGTACCCGCTGTTCGCGGTCGTCGTCGGCGTCGACCAGCGGAGCCTGCGCCAGAGCCTCCGCACGCAGTTCACCGGGTTGCTCTCCGGCGATCGGCCGGCGAACGGCGCCGGCGGCGCGCCGGCGATCGCCGGCGAGGACGACGAACGGCCGGCCACGCCGCTCGACTACCTCGAGAAGATCTTCCACGTGCCGTTCCATTTGCCGCCCATGAACAAAGACGGGTTCGCGGATCTGGTGACTGCGCTGACCAGGCCGCGAGATGCCGGCTCGCGCCCTGCCGCGACGGCCGGAGACGGCACATCGTCGCCGTCGATCCGAGCGAACACCGGCGTGCCGGCACCGCAGATGGCCATGACGCCAGCGGGATCGCCGCGGACCGGAACGCCGGCAGCAACGGCGTCCGCCGGCGGCGCACCGGCCGAGACACCTGGGGATCGGAGCGGCGCGCCACAAGCCAGTCCGCCACCGCCAAAGACGATCGGCAGCGTGCCGTTGCAGGACTGGGAGCGAACGGCGATCAAGGACTACCACCCGCTCGTCCGCACGCCGCGCGGCGCAACGCGGTTCCTGAACACGTACCGTTTGCTGCGCGCGGGTCTCGTCGAGAGCGAGTGGTCGGAGTTCCGCGGCGACGGCATGGCGCACGGCGAGTTCCGGATCGCGATGCTGTTGCTTGCATCGGCGGCAGGCCATCCCGCGGTGGCCCGTGAATGGTTTCGCCTGCTCCGGGAAAATGCTCCGCACGAGGTGCAGCCGGCCGACGTGGAGGCTGATGCGAAGGGATGGGAGCAGTTCAAGACGGTGTTCGAGAGCACGGTCGGACGCGTCACGCCTACTCCGTCGCGGGCGATGGTCTTGAAGTGGATCGAGCGCGTCGAGCAGTTCGCGTTCTAGCGATTTGCGGCTGAGAGGCTCGTGCGCGCTTCGCAAGTTTGGGGATGTGGACGAAGTGAGCGACGGCGAACACTTCCGAGAGACGCGAGCCGGGATGGTCGTAGAGCGCCCGTCGGATGCGCCGGGTTCGCGCTCGGGTTCGAGTATTTCAGATATTTCTGCTCGGCTCCGGCGAGACGCCGACACAGGACCGGCGGTCAAGAACGAGAGCTTCGCGCCTGTGACCTGACCCGACACGCTCCCATACCGGGTCGCGCCGGCCTGCTGTCAGGTCGCGCTAATGGCTTTGGCCGGCAACGCCGCCGGCCCCACGGTGCTCAACGTTGAGAGCGACAGCATCCACGAGGCGGTGTTCGTCGCGGCGACGCCAAGCACCCGACGACGCCTGGCGGTGGAGATCGGCCAACACGCCCCAATTCCTTCAGAACGGTGATGGACGTGAGCTACTGCCAGGCGAAGCGCCTGTTCGGTCCGGACCGGGCTGAAGGCGGCCTGCTATAAGCACCGGAGCGCGGGCCGCTTCTCGAACCTGGCGACGGCCGCTACGGTGCGCGACGGTGTTACTGGAAGCGCACCGAACGATGCCGCGCGCAAATCGACGTTCTCTTCTGCGGCGGCCCGTCGATCAGCTCTAACGAGTAGTCGCGTTGTGGCGACTGATCCCCATCAAAGCCGCTGACTCGCCTACGACGGCTCGCTCGTGATCACTAGGATCTGATGTGATCGGCTCCGTTGAGCGTGCCGAGCCGCACTGCCTGCGTCGAACGTGCCGTAATCCTTGTCTGGGTGCGAAAAGTCGTGCCGTTGCCGAAGGTTTCGACCTGACCAAGGTGCGTTCCTGCAACAGGTCCTTGCGGCACATTCATACAGATCATTGCAGAATAGTGACCCGCGGCTGTCGCAAGTGAGCCGCGAGCGATACACCGCCTCGCCTTCTACGGGGCTGTTCGACTGTCGGAACTGTTCGAACGCGCGCGCCAGACGTGTCGCCGGGCGCCTTCTCCTAGTATTCGCACGCCTTGAGCATTCGGAGGGACCACGCGTCGAGCACCGCGGAAGGGTCTATACTACCGCCCCGATTTCAGGGCCTGGACGCCCCTCGGTGGAGTTCCACGGCCGAGCAATGAGACACTACGGTCCCGCACAAGAGCAATCACCGTGAAGCAATCAGTCAAAGACTTCGAAGCCTACGTCGCATCCCTCTACGGTTTACTCGGCTTACCTATATTCGGGGGCAGTAGAGTACGAACCCGCGACCGAAGTCTTTATCCGCACCGTCCTTGTTGAACTGCGTGCCGAAGTGCTTGGCGTAGAAGCGCAGAATCGGCCGCAGATTCACCGAGGCTCCGTACAGACCGCCCATTGGGATGTTCAGTAAGCACGGAGCCCCCTTCTCCGTCTTGTCGTCGTACTCCGAATACACGGCAGGCGCGCCGCCGGTGACGCAGTGTGCTGAAACATCGGCGAGGTGCTGCATGTACGTGTCGTAGAAGATTCTGTTCAGGAGCTCCCTTAGGAATTTCCCGTCCTTGACGACGTCACTCGTCTTCGCGCCCTTCGCGAGGCCCATGAAGTACACGAACCAGCCCTCGTCGCCGCCGGTTCCCTTGCGCCAACGAAACTTGAAAGCGGTCTTGTCCTCGAGCGGCTTGCCCTTGAGCTGCTCGATGGTCTGTCCCAGGATGTCGTACAGCGGACGGCTCCAGTTGCAACCCCAGACGTAGCTCATGGCGCCCCTAGCAAACGCCATACGAAGCAGCTTGTGGTTGATCGTCGAGGTGCTGAAGTCGAGCGTCGCGCGCGCGTCGAGGTCGAGCGGGTTGCGGGTGCCGGGCTGGCCTGGAATATCCACATGGTCCGTATTCAGAAATGCCGTGCCGCTGTTTGGCGAGTGGGCGCTCGAGGATGCGTGACCGAAGAGATGCAGTTCGTAGAGCGTGTAAGGGTTGTGTTTGCCGATGAACTCGACGTGCCTGTAGACGTCGAGAATGCTCAAGTGGCGATCCTTCTCGGGTAATTTCGCATAACTGGTCAGCCAGGTCTTGTTCTGGGCATAGGTGCTGAGCCAAGTCGCCTTATCGACATCCTCCGCGCCGATCTTGCTGACGAACGGGTAATACCGAACCTTCGGGGGATGGCCCGGGTCGACCATCGGGATCTTGAGGTCCTTGATCGGCTTCAGCACTTCGGTTTCGATCTCCGCTCCGCTCTTCGGATCCTTTTTCTTGACCTTCACTTCCAGGCGATAGTCCTCGTCGACGAGCGGGAGGAAGCTGCGCCCCTTGAGGGCGGCCGTAGACAGCGTGCCCTTCTCGATCGTCACGCGCTCTTCGACTCCCTTGACGAGGTCGTACAGGTACACCTGGAGGCTTGGATCAGCCAGAAGCTTTTGCGCGGCGAGCCGCAGGCACCGGATGCGCCAGAGAGAACCTGTCAGGACGCCCAGGCTCGCTTTCAGCTTTCTCTCGGACGGCAGCAGGCACGCGCCACTGGCAAGCAAGCCGCCAAATCCATTCGTCACGGCAAGCGGCTTCCTGCGCCCTCCGCGAAGCACCCAGAATTTGGCGGGCGGCTTCGGCGTGTCGTAACGGGGAAAGTCGGTGCCCGCCACCAGAATGATCTTGCGGACGGGCGTTTTCTTGGGCTCTTCGCCTTCGCGCTCGAACGCTTCCCGCTCAGTGGTCACGCCGAGCTCGTGCAGCTCGCCGCCGAATCGATCGCGCTCTCTCATGGGCGTCCCGCCGCGAGCCATGTGGCCATCCACATGAACTGAGGTACCCAGTGTGAGACGTGGTCGAACGAATCGGCCCAGTAATCGGTTCGCGAAAACATCTCGGTCAGGCGCGCATGCAGGCGCGAACACGCCTTCTTGTCACCACGGTGGCCGTCGATGGCATACGGCCAGATGCGAACCAGCGCCCCGCCCGCGCTGTGGGCGTTGGTGTCGTCGAGCGGCGGATCGTCGAGCGCAGGCGACGGGTCGAGTGGATAGCTCGCCGGCTTGGCGGGCGTGGTCGGATCGACGCGGTCGATCGCCGCGAGAACCGCCGGTAGATGCAGGAAGTCCGTCTTCGAATGCCGAACCGCGGCAATCTGGGCGCGGACCTGCTCGATCTTCTTCTTCCGTTGTGCGCGTACTCGATCCAGGATCGCCGTCGACTGCGGCTCGCTCAATGCCACAAGCAGGTACGCAAAAAGCCAGGACTCGTGCGTCGCGACGAATCGCGGAGCTCCGGTCAACTCTGGAAAACTGGACCGTTCGAGCCAGCCGACCACCGATTCCTGTGTCTCTTCAGTCAGCTTGGTGATCTGTGCAGACTTGCGCGATCGCCGCCTCAGCTCGAACAGGACCATCAGCAGCCAGGCGCGCCCGTACGGCAGCTCGAAGCCCGCGTTCTTTTTCAGATAGTCGCGCTCGGCGCGGAGCGCCTTGTCCGTGAGTCGCTTGTCCAACCACGCCTCCAGCACCTTGTCGTTTCGAACGCGCGCGATACACAGCAACGCCCAGTGCGCATGAACAGCGGAGTGCCAGTCCCAGCTGCCGGCGAACAAACTCGAACCGCCCTTCGAGCTGGCGTGGTGCGGGCTCGTCGTCACGATCCCTTCGGCGATGACCTCGCGCAGCCGCGCGACACGACGCCCTTCCGTGTACGCAGATGGCGTGCTCTTGTCGCAATCCCGATCGGGCCACGGCGACGGCTGGGCGCACACCGGCGGCAGCGAAGACGCGGGGCGTGCAGGAGGCTTCGTCTTTTCGTACTCGAGCTCCAGGTCGCCGACTTCGCACTCCAGCGAGGAGCGCTCCCTCACAACTGTTCCCCCCGAAATCCCAACGTCATGTGGACGGCTACGGGTCGGTGTGCATCCACCCGATCACTTCCTCGAACATCTCCAGCGTGACCCGCGCCGCCCTTCCCATCCACACGATCTCGGTGATCGTCTTGCGCTGACTATCGATCCGTTTGTTCTCACGGCGTTCCACGCTCGTGTTCACGCCCAGGAGAAAACGCACGGCGCCCTGTTGCAGCCACAGCGGCCCGCCGCTCGCGCCTTTTGATTTCTCTTTCAGATCGGCCATGGCGTAATGGGGCAGCGCGCGCTTCGGCGTGCCTTTCTTGTCGAACACGCTCCCGAGGTGCCCGGTTCCCATCCAGACGCGATCCTCATTTGGTGGATAGCCGGCCGAATAGACCGTCTTGACCTTGTTCTCCAGGAAATCGGCGTCGAGGGGAGCAAACACGGTGCAGCGTCCGAATGTCGGATGGCCCCAGTAGCCGAGCGGCTTGTTGCTCAGCGCCTTGTGCCGGCTTGTTGTGAGCTGATCGCTCCCTAGTACGATCATTCCGTAGTCGTAGCCGTCGTTTCCGTCCTCGGCCTCCTTCTTCCCGGCTCGCCAGGCCGCGCTGACCCGGAGGCTCTTCGCGTTTGCCGAGGCATCGCTGCCGAGACCTGTGCTGAAGCTGTGCGCGGGCAGGACCTCGATCGACCCAAACTGAGTTGCGGCCATCTTGTAGAACGGATCCAGTGTGTGAGCCGCGGTGAGCACGTGCCGCGGTCCGACGAGGATGCCCGTGCCGATTTTCTCGACCTTGACCGTGCTGCCGCGTTCGTCCGGGTACTTGCCCTTCAGTCGAATCAAACAGACCCAGCGCAGCGGAACGCTTAGGCTGTCGGCGGCCCCTTTCGTCGCATCCGACTTTCCCTCGAACTCGCGAGAGACGTCCCGATCGAAGAATGGTCCCTCGGAGTCGAGCCGGTCCGATTCGCGCTCCAGCGTCTCTCGTTCTCTCATGCCGCGTCGTTTCAGGTGAACCGGGGCACTGTCTGCTTCACGCCGCCCGTCGTCAACTCGAAGGTGTAGGAGGGCGCTAGGCGGCTCGTCACGTAACTCTCGACCAGCTTGAACGTGGCGTGCTTCGGATCGTTGAGCAGATCCACGACCGCTACGGAGTTGTCCATCAGCAGGGTTCGGCGCGGATTGTCGATGCCGTTATATCCGCCGAGTCGAAGCTGCATCCCGCCGAAGTCGTACTCCTTGCGCGTGTATTTCGTGGAATACAGCCTGTTGCTCACGGGTATGCCGCGAGCCAGCCGGCGCAGGTCGGTCGACGTCTCGTCGTTGAACGCCGGCGGCAACAACGCATCGTCCTCTACCAGCAGGCGGGCGCGATACTGCTTCACGGCGGGAAGCTGCTGCTTGATGCCAGAAGACACCATCTGCAGGAGGTACGGGAACGCGCGACCGTCGGCGTCCACTCTGGGTGGACGCAGGTTCATCTTCTTTGGGATGTCGAGCTTGGGATCGAGACGCCCGAGCATGTTGAAGGAAAAGTGCACGTCGCCCGACAACGCGACGAGGGTTTTCAGATTCGGTGACTCCTTGCTGAGACTCGCCAGAAACCTGAGCACGTCGAACCAGCTCTGATTGGCTACCCAGTGCTCGATGTCGAGCCCGCGGCGGACCTTTTCGTCGAGAACCTTGGTCTTGCCCAGACCCGGAATTCCCAGGAACGTCGCGCTGACCTGCTCGAAGCGGAAGCTCTCTGCGATCAAGCCCGGAAGCAGGATCGGCAGCGAGGAGATGAGAAACGCAACCGGTGACGTCGAGCGCCGAAGGAGATCGAGCATTTTGTCGAGACCGGCCTTGTCGAGGACCTGGTCGTCGAACGACGGCTTGGTGGGGCGCAACACTCTCCGCATCCGGCAGTCGGTCGCGAAAAAGATCGGCGACTGGATCGGCAACGCGTAGTCCCACGCGAGATTCTTGGCCGGTGGCTCGCGATCGCGCCCGATGACCGCGCGTAGAGAAGCCAAGGCGTCAGTGCCTGCCTTTTGGTGTGTCAGCAGCAGCGACGTACGAGGATCGCTGGGCCACTCCGCGGGCGCGAGGTTCCCCCATCCCTGATAGAGCCAATAGGACGCGAGGCCGTCGACGATCGTCTCGGGCCAGAACTCGGGGGCGTTCGCAGGCGGACGGAAGACGTTGTCGAGCCACCTGCGATCGGCGTTCCAATCGTCGGTGATCTCATGGTCGTCGAAGACCATGAAGCTCGGGAGGTTCGCAAATACTTTTCGCACGCGCTCGGGGCGCGTCCACGCAGCCTCGTAGAGGAAGGCGTACTCCGCAAAATCAGCGGCGTGGATCTCGATCGCCTCGCCAGTCGGCGGGATCTCGGGATGCGGCGGCGCCTTCGTGTCGCCCGCCGGCCTGTCCTCGCGGTTCTTGGCGGGCTGTTTCGGATACAAGAGGCCCGTGTGCGTGTTCTTCGCGTCGATCGGCACATTCCAGAGGAGGTGGTTGTCGATGCGGAACTTTTGGTTCCGAGGCGCTTTCCCAGCTCCGGTGAAGCGCGCCGCGAATCGGCCCGCCCACGCGCCTTCGCCTTCCCGTGGGGTCCGGCCCGGGATCCTGCGCGCCCATCGCTGACGGCCGATAGCCACGCCTTGTTGGTGGCCGATGTCGTCCGCGTAGATCTGATCGCCGACGAGCAAGAGGAACTGCGGCCACTCTTTGTCCGGGACGCGCTTCGCCATGAACGTCTGAAACGCCTCGAGAGCGTCAGGGCCCGAGCTGTCTTTACCGGCTTGGTCGGACGGGAACCTGCGGCACGACCCGTACGCGAAGCGGAGAGTCTGTTCGTAGCGCTTCTGCAAGGTGCGGAAGGTGAGCCACTCACTCCCATTGAACGACGACACGCTCAATTGGGTCTGCATGGAGGCACGAATCGTCGCCGACAGACTCGGGAATGCTTTGCGGAGAGCTGTCTGCTCGACGAGCACGCCGCCGGCGGCCTGTTGCGGCGCGAGCTCGATGGTGTAGTCGTAGCGCGTGGCTTCCGTCAGGCCGTCGAGCACGACCACCGCATAGTGACGGCCGCCCACTCGAACCGTCGAGGCAAAGCGATCGGCGAGCGCGGCGCGCTTGTTCGACTGCTTGTCGAATCGAACGCGCACGAGAGCCGGCGTATGCGTCTCGAGCCAGATCACCGCGGAATCGGCGTTGGTGAACCGGACGAGCGGCCCGACCCGGAGCCTCACCGGAACCGCGACGATCACCGCTGTCTTCTTGCTGCCGGTCTGCGCCCAGCTCTGACGAATCCGTATCGGCCGACGCGTGATGTGCTCGTGCTGCCAGAAGCTGTTGGGACCGCTCGTCGTCGATCTCCGGTAGGTGGAGTATCGAGGCCAGAAGTCCTTGTCGGCCGTCGACGAGTCAGCCTCGGACCAGTCCACCTCAGTGCCACCGTACTCGACGCTCGCATCGTCGGCCACGAGCACGGCGCCTTCCCTGATGGCGCAGGCGCGGCCGCGTACCTCGAATCGAAACGGCTTGAGCGGATCGACGCGCCCCATGTCGGCGCGCCCCTTCACCAAGACCCCGCTGGCGAAGCTGGTGCCTTGATACGCCGCGTACCCGTCTCCATCCAGCGGCTTGCCACTCCCCTCGACTACCTGAAGCGACCAGGCGGTGACGGCGGCAGGGGGCTTCACGACAGGTGGGGTCGCGGGGACAGGAGGACGTTCCCCTCCGACCTCGTTCTCGAAACGAGTGCGCTCGCGCATGCGACTGTGCCCTCCGCTCGACGCCGGCTATGCCTGCTGGTCGATTGCCGCCGTCGCGACGCCCAAGTCGGCGCCGGTGAGCGTGAGATAATTCGTGCGGTACGCTTCGACCGTCGCCTCGACCTGCGTCAGCCACTCCTCGAGCTGCCCGCCCGGGTTCGCATCGAGATGGTTGACCACTTCCAGGTCGAGCAAGAGGTTGCGACCCTGGGTCGCGCACTCGCGATGCACGATGAACCGATTGGCGGCACCCTGAGTCACGGGGCGTTTCAAGACCAGGATGTCGTAAGCCGCCGAGATGAACTCATCCGGCGCGTTGAAGGCCGGCGGAATCCCCAACGTTGTCCGCAGCTCTCGAACGATCGACATTCCGGCGATCGTCCACACGATGGCGCTCAAGGCGTTGTAGTAGTTACGACCGTACTGGAAGGCCTCGAAGCGCTTCTTGAGAACTTCGATCGTCTCTTTGATCGTGACGAGGGTCGCGACAGACGGGCGCGCGATGCCGCCCGACGCGCCTTGAATCGCAACCGCGAGCCGCTTGTCGCGGTAGAACTCGAGGGAGTGGAAGATGAACTTGTGAAACAGCGTGTTGAATCCGGTGTTGACCTCAGTGTCGAGATTGAGCTTCCGGCCGCCCTCGCTGGTCCATCCGAGCGTCGTTCGATACATGGATCCACGATCTCGAACCGTCGAGGACAGGCCCGTCTTGGTTTGCCGGACCATCACTTCCAGGACCAGGGCGACGATATCGTCCCTGACGCCGAGCTCGATGCTGCCGTTCGAGATCGGCAGCCTGCCGGTACTCGCGAACGCATCCAGGATCACGCCGAGAATCTGATGGATCCCCATCCGATCGAAGAAGTACGCCCATAGGACGTCGCCAACGAAGAGCCGCTTGAGGTGTGGAACCGTGGTGAACGGCGGATTCGGCGGCGGGTTGCGGTTTCCGTCCAGCGTGACGCAGGGAGGGCACAGGCAGCACTCGGTCGGCCACGCAACGGGCCCGTACTGCTGCGAGTGTTGCGACTGCGGAATGGCCTCGACGATGATCTCATCGTTCAGACACGAGACCGCTCTCGGATCCAGGTGATTGGGTAGCTGCGTATCGAGCTCCACTGGAGGGTCGCCCGGGTCTTGTCCGAAGATTCTGTGACGGACCGGCGTGAAGTATTCATTGTAGAAACGATTGATTTCGTCGCTGGTGTCGGTGCCGTTGTTCAGCGCGAGCAACTCGTCGGTGCAGGGCGGAAACGCAACCGTCACCCTGAGCTTCTTGTTGAGCTCGGCGGCTGTGTCGATTTTCTTGTCGGGCAGCTGAGAAAACGCATTCGAGCCCAGCGCTGCCAACGTTCGGATGAGCTGTTCCAAATTCGTCGTCGCCTCAAAGGCGCTCCCACCCGTTGTCGGGCCACTCTGCCCTTGCTGTTGAGGCGATCGACCTTCCGGCTCTTGCGGTGTGTTCTTTGGCATCTCTCGTCTCCTGCAACGTCGGCGTTCAATTCAAGCTCGTTCTCGTCGTTCCGAGTCGGCTCAACCACTCGGTCATGATCCGGTCGAGACGTTCCTCGCTCATCGTCTGTCGCGCGCGGAGCTCCGAGAACACGGCTAGCTGCGCGCATGGGTTCAGCCCTCTGAGATCGAGCACGCCCGACCGAGCGGTCGCGACAACCCGGCCGACAGTGGCCGGCGAAACCGCGGACAGATCGAAAAGGTCGAGGATCACGCGGTTGTCGAGCTCTCGAAATCGATGGTTGAACAGGGTATCGCCCACAACGGGCACGAAGCGACGCGCGTGCATCAGCAGCTTGCGCGTTTCAGGAGGCGCGAGCTGAAGGGGATACAGCGTGTTCCACTCGCGCTCCCAGAGGTCCCACGGGCCACGGCCCCACGCGCGTCGGCACCAGTCGAACGTCAGGAGCGCCCTCAAATACGGCGGCGGGTGCGGATCGGTCACCCCGATCCTGAGAGCGTGAGCCGGCTGCAGCGCAAAGAGGTCGCGCACCGACGCGGCCTCTGCAACGCCCGAAAGGCAGAACCCCCAGAAGTCAGGACCGATTTCGAACGCCCATAGCGCATACAGATCTCTGACTGGAGCCGGAGCACCCGCCTTATCGAGCGCCGCGCGCATCGCGTCTGGCAGCCTCGCAACGAGGCGAAGCCGCGTGAGGGCCTGATGGCCGGCTTCGTGGAGGACCGAGGTCAAGTTGTACTTCTCGCGCAACCGCGAGTAAGGAATCTGAATCAGCGGCATCGGGTTCGGAGATCCGTCCGGGAATGTCACGCTTTCCCGCACGATCGCCGCGCCAAACCCGCGATCGCAAAAGACCAGTGGCGGCTCGATCGTGAGCAACGCGGGATGACGCCGGCGCATCGCGTGATAGGCGAGGACATCGCACCCCGAGAGGACGGCCCCGAGGGCCCGCGACTTCCGCTGTGTGAGCACATCCATGTATGTGTCGAAGAATGTGAACGCTCTCGACATGTCCAACTCGATCCGTCCCAGTGCGCCATTCAGGCGGCGCCGTGCTCTCGGATCAGCGGCGTCCGGCAACAAGCGGTCGGTTGCCATCTTGATTCGCGAGGTGAGCTGCGCCAAAGCGGCGTTGAGCTGCACCTCGAGGACCGACCACTGACGCGCCGTGATGTCGCGCTCCGGAGACAGACCGACGAGCTGTCTCAGGCTGGCGAGCCCTCTGACGCGGTACTCGAGAGATCGCGCCCGTCGTCGGAGAGCTTCGCCGCGCTCGCGCATGTCTTGACGAGACCGTTGGCTAGATCCCGCGCACGATGAGCTTGTGTCCTCCAGTGATGATGATCTTCTGACCAGGGCGGACCCGATATCGAACGACGCGACCGCCTGCACGGAACGCGGCTCGGCCCGGGACGCGCCCGAGCCCGCCCGACGCGACGCGCACTTGAGCGCGTTTCACGGCGTGCTGGAACGCGTTACTCGCGAGCCGGCTCGCCTCGAGCGGTTGGTCCGCGGCTTCGGTGACGTTGTCCGCAAGGTACTCGTAGGCCTCGCGAGAGAGCTGCGCGTAGTTCTCCCAGCCCTCGCGATTCTCTTCGGGGGTGTCGGTCGGCTTGAACCCGAGCGACCCGAGTGCGCTGAGCGCCGCACCTCCGCCCGGAATCGCGGCGCCAATTGCTTGTTTGCCGAGATTGACCAGCGCGCCCTGCAGATTGCCCTTCGCCAACTGCATTGCGGCCTTGAGCGCCGGAAACTGACCGGAGGCAACCGAGAGCCCTTTCTTGACGAGCGAGCGCAGGATCCGACTCTTGGCGAGCTTCCTGGCCCTTTTCAGCAGGCCGCCGAACAGATGCTCGCTCGCCATGCCGTCGAGCGTTTCGTTCATGACCTGGTCGACTTCAGCTTCGGATTCGAACTGGCGTGACGCGATCTCCATGAACCGCTCGACGTACTCCTGATCGCGAGTCGCCGCCTGGATCTCGAGGGTAGTGGCTTCCTGGTCGTCGCCCGATTCCTCGTCGAGCTCCAAATCCTGCCCCTCGCGGTCGCCGTCCTGAACACCCTCGAGCTCGTCGAGCTCCTCGTCCTGCTCGAGCTCTTCGTCCTGCTCGAGCTCCCGGTCCATTTCAAGCTCGAGCTCGCGCTCCAGATCGGACATGTCCGCATAGCCTTGTTTCGTCGCCATGATCTAACCCCTTTCGACAGCGCGGGACTCGAATGTGGGTCCAAACGCTCGATGCATTCGCTTGGCGGCGATGGTGCGCCACGCCAGGGAAAATTGATTCTCTTTCGTTCCGTCGCACGGTGGTGACCCTGGTTCTCCCAGTCAATCGAGAGCGGGTACGCAGATGGAGCGAGGAACCGAGGTTCGGGGGAGTGAATCTGCGTGTTCGGGGAAAGCAATACTCCGGCAGGCCGACAAAACGCAAGAAATTTGTCGTCCATCCTGCACAGGTTCTTACACGAAGAATGTGTCGATGGTGTTAGCGCACCTGCTCGGAGAGTCGGTCAGGACAAACCTCCAAATACAGATGGTCGCGGGGGCCAACGAGTCAGTACCGCCGATTAGCGTATGCCTCTCAAGGCGTGGACGGTTGCGGGGTTCTGTGGTTGCGGGGGGCTGACTTCCGACTTTGTGAACTTGCCGGCCTTTGTGTTCGCCAGCGATTCCGCGCGCGTCTGTGCGGTGCCCTCGGGGGTAGTCCCCGTCCAGCAGGGCCTCCATGGACAGGTCGTCTCGCCAATGCAGGCGCAGGTGCTCCACCATTTCCGGGAACCAGATTCGATGCGCGTCGCCCGCCGCCACGGCTCATCACCTTAGACTGGGGCTGCGCGACGAGCTCGACGAGATGCTTGGGCGCATTCGCTCGACGCGACACATCTCCAACCCGGTCTTCAAGTGTCCCGCGTGCGGGCGCGTAGGACGTGGCGCCTCCCCACGTCAGTGTTCGCGCCACAATATTGGCGCTGGCTCGCTTCGGCGTGGCCGCGAGAGAACTGGTACGGGCGCTTGAGAAGGCCCGGTCCGCCTACAGAAAGACGGCGGGACTTGATCTGTACGGCCACGCCGCTACGTCAGAACCCGCTCGACTCCCAGGGTGCGCGCACGCCGATGAACGGTAAGCCGAGAACGGACCTGATTCAGCTAATCACCGGAACAAATCGCTCTCGGGTGACGCCGCACTGTTTAGCGAGTGTCAGCCCAACGATCAACCTGGTCTGACGGGCGTTGTCAATGGAGCGCACGTCGCATCGCGGGACGACAACCCGCCCGCCTCTCGCAAATCCTCGATCTTTTTGCGGAGGATAGTTGGCGCAATGTTTATGCGGGTGAACTCGAAGTGCGCCCACCAGGTGCGCCCACCACCGAGCCGATTTGGGGGTTAGGAGTATTGGTCAGCTGTTGGTAGACGCTTCGCAAGGGGGGGGGTTTAGGTTTAGCAGTCCGATCCGGGTCCCCTCGGGACCGATAGATAAACACTGCGCGACTTATCGGGAGTAATTCGACTCCACGGATACGCCTGAATTATTCAGGCCAGGATCGGTTCGATTCTTGCGGGGCTCACTAGCCTTCGCTCTTGTTGCTCGCGGAGACGCGAACGAGTGATTGCGTGCCCGCTCCGGCGGACAGCCTAGCGGACCTGCCCGGCCGACATGTAGGGCCTCGTCCCCATCGCCACGCCCGCCTCGGTGTGCATCCCGGTCGTCAGGTCCGCGGCCGCCGCGTCCCCGCCGGTGGCTCCGCGCTTCTTCGCGAGGTCGAAGTCGAGGACCTTCACGCCTCCGTGGGTCGTGATCCATGACGACGTTGGATCGCTACCGGTCGTCAGAACTATCCCGTCGGGCAATTATCGGTTTGCTGGACGTCGAGACGAGCCGGTCGAGGCCGCAGTCGCCAGCGCCGTCAGCGCCGACCAGAGCTCGCCAGGAACTCTTCAATGGCCTTGCGAAATGCCTCGGGTTGCTCGACCCAGGGAAAGTGCCCGCACTTGTTCAGATACACCAGCGTTGAGGACTTGATCAGCGCATGGATATCCTCGGCAGTCTTATCCCCTATTGGATCTTGATGCCCGTGGAGGATAAGCGTGGGTCGATCTATCTGACGCAGACCGGCACGAACGTCGTAGCTCTTGGTGAGGTCCGCACCCAGCAGCCCACTCGGTGCGGCGTGCAGAGCCCCCTCTTGCATCGTACCCGCGAACGCCAACCCTTTCGCGCGATCGAAGAAGTACCCGGGCGCCCGAGCACGTGCGGTTTCCAGAGCCACCTTGTCGGCGGACACGCCGCGCTTCCCTGCCTCCGTCCAATACCGTTCCGCCTCGACATCCTGCGGCCAGAGCCTTGCCCGGATGTTGTCGTAAAACCAGTTCGCAAACTCCAGCGTCGGCCCGCCCGACCCAAGGAGGATGAGGCGGCCGACGCGATTGGGGTGTGCGGCGGCATAGGCCATCGCCAGCATGGCTCCCCACGAATGCCCCACGAGGAACATGCGCTCCTGTTGCAGATGGCGACGAAGTGCCTCCAGGTCTTCGACCGCCACACTCAGCGTCATGTCTTCCGCCCGGAGTGTTTCGGGCATCGATCGTCCCGTGCCGCGCTGCTCCAGCAGGATGCGACGGAAGGTGGGAAATGCGTCCGCGACCGGCAGCATGTAGTCCACGTCGAAGCCAGGACCGCCACTCAAGATGATTACGGGCTCACCCGCGCCGACGCTCCGAAACTGCAAAGCCAGGCCACGGCTGACGAAGGATCCGTCCTGAGCGAGAACGGATGCAGGTGTGGCGAGCAGCGCACCACAGACAAGGAGCACAGCAACAATTTCACTTTTGACGGCCGGACATCGGCACCAGTCAAGTGCTGCCATGGAAAACCTCCTCCGCTCTAGCTTACGGGATGTTGGGACCGTCGTCACGCAGGTTCAAGACGCCGGTCGAAGACTGGCGATCTGGCGCCGCCGTGCCGCCATCTGGTTCCAACTCGCGAAAATGGGGGGCTCACCACATAGGTCCTCCCTAACGCCGAAGTGTTTAGACACGCGCAGCGCCCATCATTGCTGGCATGTCCTGAGACGTGCTCAATGTGCGCGCGACCCAGGGAGACGATTCCCCCACTCCGCAACCCGAGAGTATGAAGCGCGTTCGAGATGAGCGCTCATTCTCAAGATTCCTCGATCTTCTTGCAGAGGATAGCTGGCGTAATGTTTATGCGGGTGAACTCAAAGTGCGCCCACCGCTCTTACTGCAAACCAAGTCAGGTCGTGCCGGGGCGACGACGCGCACGGAACTGGAGCTTTGGCAGCCGTTGTATTCGTGGAGAACGTCACAAGCGTGGCCGACACGGAACGTCCGCCCTTCGCGATCGACGAAGCAGGCTGGTGTTCCGAAAACCTGTCCGAAGGGTCGTGGAGTATCTGGGATTTCGGGACAGGTCCATTCGCGTTTCGCGTGTCCCGAAAACCGGTGTTTGCGGAACATACATTGGGCTCCGGATATCCGCTAGCATCTCGAACGGTTGTGAAGCCAATCATCAGTCTCATCCGACAGCCACCCCACTGCGCTGCGCGATAACCGGCGAGGCTGAGGGAACTCACGATCGCTGACCATTCGCCATACCGACGACCGACTGAGGCCGACCCGTCGAGTAACTTCTCGAATGCGGAGGACGGTGTGAGATGCGCCCTTCATTGACTAATTCATAAGGAGTCGTTTCTGGTGGTAGCGCGCACAGCCTACCTTCGCGTTGATCGACCGAGATTGGGGACGTTCGGGGTGAAGAGTGCGCGAAGCCCTGGACCCGTGGCGTGATCGTGATGGACCTCTCTCTGTGTACCGACGAAATCCGGGAAGAATCACGTTCGACGACTTCAGTCGCCCCCAGCTACGTCAGCCGTCCCTCGTAGTCTCAATCGTCCGAAGCCATTTGCTTCGTCTCGCGCGGTACGAAGATTGTAAAACCGTGCTGCCATCCACCGCTTCGTTGTCCGTACAGAAGTCTCCGATTAAGGAATCCATATCGCGAAAAGTTGCAATTCCGCTTGAAGCAGACGACGCATAGGAAACCAAGCCTCTACAGCAGCTTCTTAGTTTGGGAGGGGTTATGGATAATCAGCGCCACACGCTTCCGCGGCGACCCTTCATACGGGTTGTCGCCGCCATGGGCTGTATTGCGTTTGCTCTCGCCCTTTGTGGTCAGGCCGGTGCAGACGTGATTCTCCCGCCTAGCCTGCGCTTCATTCCAGCGTCTGACATCGTCGGCTGGCATCTACAGGGCGACATTCCGCGGCGTCTGATCTTCCCTGAACAGCCGGACACCCGCGAATTCGAGATGGATATCACAGCGGAGTACGGCTTCCCACAGGTGCCGGCGCTACCTGGAGCCGCCGATCGGTTCATCCAGTTTCTCGAACCGGGTACGACAGCGGTCAGCGATATCCTGGCCGTGAAAGTGGACGGGAACCGCCTTGTCCTAAGCTTTTGGTCGGACGATCCAGCCGGCCCAACCGCCGCCGAATTCCTCGCATCGCTCAACCTGGTCAATCCTACTTCAGCAAACATCGTGGAAACCGGCGGTCTCCAAGATGTCGATGCGCTCCTCTTCCCAGTCCCAGGCTCCTCGCCGTTCCTCGAGCTGTTTGTCGCCTCGGATGTTGATGACGCGCCGATCCCGAATCCCGGAACCGGGGGTGGACAAATCTTCAACAGATCCGATTTCGTTTCGATTGAGAAAAATGGAATGGCGGCTGGGGTGTTTACCCTCGACGAGTTCATCGAAGTTGCAGGCCCCGGAACTCCCTTCGCCGGGATCACGACGGACGTGACGTGTGAGGCTTGTACCCGGTTAAGGGTCTGGGACAAGGCCGTTTTTCTCTGGGAGGATGCTGCATTCACTGACTTGTCCGACATTCTCGTCATGGATCTGGATCCGGCCGGCGGCGACCGATATACCATTCGCATCGGTCTCTGGTCCGAGGATCCGATTATTGGGTCTGCTGCTTTCCTCGCCAACGCCGGATTGGATAGTTCTCTCGATCCAATGGCGCCCGCAGGCGCCGGGACGAGGAATCTGAACGTGCTCGAAGCCGGCCACCGGGATATTAATTTCCTGCTGTTCGCCGAGATCGCCTTTTTCTGCGACCAACAGAATCTTCCACCCGATGTGTGCAAGCGTTTCCTGCCGTTTACGACGGCTTTCGTCGGTTCCGATCCACCGGTCGATCCAACGGTCGTTCCCGAGCCTGCGACGCTGACGTTGTTGGGCATAGGGATCGTGGGTCTACTTGGCTCCCGCTGGCGGGGGCAAATTCGAGGCCGCCCGTAGCGTGAGCAAGATCCGGCATCGGATAGCGTAATAGCCGAACATGTAATGCGCGACGCCAGGTCGAATCAGCCGGAATTCAACATAAGCGCGATTTCTTCAAAAAAGCCTAGGAAATCTCGCTTGTCCTTAAAGGGCACTTCCCTGAGTTTAGGGTGATCGGTTTCGAGAAGGTCACAGATCTCCTTAAAGCCGGTGTCGTCTTTGAATCGCTTTCTCATTGAAGCAAATTGTTCGACACGCTTCTGAGCACCCTGGGCAGTGAATTCGATGAACCCTTTTACCAGAGTGACCAAAGCAATGGCGACGCCTAACATGCACCGCTCCGTCACCCCGGACCGACATGAGACCCCAGATCCAGGAAATTCGATCATGCCTGCAACGGAGTCATGACGCGGTACGGGACCGTCGACCTTCGCGTGCCGCAAAGAACTCTTTCAGGGACACCTCGAGACGAGTGGCGAAACTCGATAATTGCTGGCATTCGAGCGGGGCGAAAGCCAAAGGATTTCGGCACAACGCCTGTATCCCTTCCGGATGGTCTTCGATCTTTTGGGGAGGATAGTCAGCTTAATGTTTATAGGGTGAACTTGAGGTGCGCCCACCAGGTGCGCCCACCAGTGGCCCGGATGGAGCGGTCCTCGGCCCGGTAAACCCTGAGCGACAAGGCAGGGGTAATTGGCGACGAGCGGCAAATCGACCCCTCCACTAGGCTGATCACCAGGCGAGAACCCGGATCAGATTAGCGGGCTTTCGCACCCGTGGTTGACGGAATGCGCCTTATGCGGCCCCGCCCTCCCGCCAGCACTTGTCATCGACGCCAATCGGCCGGACACGCTCACCGAGGCGCACGCCGCTGATGGCCACCGCCAACGGACCGCGCGTGTGTTCTTCGCCCGCCGCAGGAACATCCCAAATCCCCTGTCGGTTCACACTGGTCGGGCGACCGCCTCACTCAGGGTCTCCCTTGACGCGCGCGAACCCGCCGCTTGTGATGTCGTCGATCTCGAGCAGGAACCGGAATCCGCGCAGCGGGTCGATGCGGGCCATCAGCGGTGCGCCTCACACGTGAAATGGATTTGCGGGCGCGCCATCGAGCGCGCGGTTGATTGACGAGATCTCCCGGCACCATTTCCGGCGTTCGCGGTGCTCGAGCAGCTCGATAATCACTTCGTTACCCTTCGCGTTGAGGTCGCTCGGGTCGTACTTCACTGGCCAGGCATCGGTCACGACGAACCGCGCGGCGTCGCCCCCGGCCTCGTCCTGAACGACAATCACGACCTTCTTGCGGCGTTCCTTGATCTGTCCGGTCGAGATGTCGTTGTGCCACTTGTAGAGATCGAGCGCCGTGCCGCCGACCGTGAGGCCCCACTTGAGCGTGATGTTGCCGTATTTGGTGAGACCGGACAGTTTGCGCACGTGCGGTGGATCGGTGCCTTCGCGGTAATCGACGGCGTCGATCGTCGTCTCGGCAATCGCGACTTCACTGAAGTTCGCCTGCGTAACGCTGTCGATCTCGAGCCGGTAGCGGAAATTAGGTAGCGGGTCGATGCGTGCCATGGCGATGACTCCTAGCGCTGTGCCTCAGCGGTGTGCTGGAAGATGCGGAAGATGACGAATTCCGCGGGACGGACCGGCGCGATGCCGATCTCGCAAATGAGCCGGCCGTTGAGGATGTCGTCCTGCGACATCGTCGTGCGGTCGCACGTGATGAAGAACGCTTCCTGCTCCGTGCGGCCGAAGAGCGCGCCCAGCCGCCACTGCGCGCGCAGGAAGAGCCGGACGGTGTCGATGACGCGCGCCCAGAGGCGATCGTCGTTGGGTTCGAAGACCACCCACTGCGTGCCCTCGTAAATGGAGCGCTCGAGGAAGATGAAGAGGCGACGCACGCTGACGTACTTCCACAGCGCGTTCGACGTAATCGTGCGCGCGCCCCAGACGCGAATGCCGCGGCCGGGCAGGCTGCGAATCGCGTTGACGCCCTTCGGGTTCAGCGAGTCCTGGATTTCGTCGTTGATGTCGAACTCGAGCGACAGCGCGCCGCGAACGATCTCGTTCGCCGGCGCCTTGAACACTCCGCGCTCCGTATCGGACCGGGCGTAGACGCCGAGTACGTGACCGCCAGGAGGCGTGAGCTTCCTGGCGCCGGTTCTCGGGTCCGACGTCAGCAGCCACGGGTAGTAGAAGGCGCCGTAGCTGCTGTCGGTGAGGGTGTCGCGCGGGTTGAGCTGGCTCGCGCTGTTCATGCCTTTATCGGAGTCGATCACCGCGAAACGGAACCGCATCTTTTCGCAGTGGCCGATGATCTTCTTCGTGATGTCGGGTGACGTGACTGCCGGCGAATAGACCAGGGCAACTTCTCGATAGGGATCCAGCTCGAGCGCCGTCAGGCCCTGCTCTGTCGTCCGGCCGCCGTCCGGCAGTCCCACGAAGTCGTCGGTGCCCAGGGCCGCCGCATCGTCCGCGCCGCCGCTGAGCATCAGCGTGCCGTTGGCCGGCCTTGCCGATGCCGGCACGCCGGCGTTCCGCACGAGCACGCCAAGCGCCGAGCTTTCGGCGCCCTGATTGGCGTTGCCCTTCTCCAGATCTATGAACGGCAGGCGCTTGCCGTAATAGTCCGGCGAGTTCTCATCGGTCTCGAGATCGTCGAAGTCTTCTGTTTGTTGCGGCCGCGGCAAACGGGTCCGCTCCACGAAGGGATCGAAGTCCTCCGCGGGCGCAGTGCTCCAGTACGCGAGCTGGACTCGGAAGCCGACGCTGGCACCCTTGTCGTTCTTTGTCGTGCCGTCGGAGATCTTGACCTTGACGAGGTTGCCCCACGCCCCTGGCCCCGCGGCGCGGACGATGAAGGGACTGAACTCTGCGGCGGCCGCGGTAGCGCCATTGCCGACCAGCCGGCAGATGAACGCGCGCTTGCCGCCGTTCTCGAAGAACCCATTGACAGCGTACGGCAGGAACTTGTTCGCGCTGAACACGTTCCCGAACCAGCGTTGGTAGTCCTTGTAGCTCGTGACCAGACGCGGCGTGATCGATCCACGCTCGGCCTCGCCCAGAATCGCGGCCGTGCTCGTGGGCACGCCCTCGATCGGGCGCGGCCCGCGTTCGATTTCCTCGATGTAGACACCAGGATGCAGATACTCAGGCATGGCAATTCTCCACGGTCACGGTCAGCGGGCTTGACATGGCGACGTCGGCTCGGCTTCGGGCCGATCGAAGTCGCAGCAGTCGATCTTGTCGGGCACGGATGGCCTGACGTTCTTTTCGAAATCCTTGACGCCGTCGAGCTGGGCCTTGTAGCGCTTGATCAGGTTCTCGACTTTGAGCAGATCGGCCGCGGCCTGCTGCAAGGCTTCCTTTGCGGGAACGTAGCGTGTCTGCAGGAGGCAGCAGAGGAGATCGAAGTAGTCGTTCGGGTCGATCAGGTACGGCTGCGGCCCGAGCACGCGCTGACGCACGGTGCCTTCGCCGACGTCTGCTCCACAGCAATCATCAGGCGTCGCCTTGTCGCACTCGCAGAACTCCGTGTATGTCTTGTCGATCCGCGTCGTCCATTTCGGTCCTTTGGGCGGCGCGATTGCCAGATGCGCCGGAATCAGCTTCAGGAAGATGTCGTAAACCGCCTTACCGGGCTCGGAGCCAATGATCTTGTTGATTGCGTCGATCGCAGTCGCGTTGGCGGCCAGGACTTTTCCGATGGTTGTGGCAGGGTCTCCCCAGGCCGCCAGGACGTTCTTGATGCGGTCGACGGTCCATTGCCGCGCGTCCCGGTTCCGGGTGTGCCAGTACTGCAGGTCGTACAGGTTGTGTACGTCGGGATAGAGCGACCCGTCGCCGTAGAGGCGCTGTTTGGCGTCGATGATTTCGTTGATCTTCGGGCAGATGTAGCAGTCGATGACGCAGCGCCAGCAGTCGATCTTGCACACCAGAGTCTTGATGAGATCGGCGATCAGGACGTCCTGCCGGTCCCATTCCTTTGTGTGATCGTCGTACTTCGTCCGGTTGTATTTCTGACTGGCATCCTTGGCGGCCTTGAGCAGAGCCTCGAGGTCCTTCTTGAAGGCCAGCGCCTTGTCGGCCCCGGCAATCTCAACCTCCTGCTGGGCGATCAGATCCTCGAGACAGTTCGGGGTTGACCCTGGGCCAGGCGGGCACCAGCATTCAGTCGGAGGGCATGGCGCCGGCGGCAGGAGAACCGGCGGTTCAGGCGGCGTGGGGGCGGTGCAGTCGCCACCCGGCGCCTTTGGTTGATCTGCCGGATTGTCGGTCACCGGAGGGTACTCGCGTTCGCGTCCGTTCTGCTGCCGTTTCTGGTCGGTCATGGCTATGGGTCTAAGTGCGCGAAGGGTTGCCGATCACACTCCAAGAATTTAAATCGCAGCCACTCGATATATCGCAAGCGTATGATGGCGCCGGACACATCCCTTGGGGCTTCCAACCGAGCCGGACGGCCTGTGGCTACGACTGACCTGCTCACCCCGCTGATCGGAGACCGCCATGCGACGAGTTGTTCCATGGGTGACCTCCTTGGCACTGTGTGCGATCGCCTGTGACGGCCCTTCCGTCCCGAGCCCGAGTGCGCCGAGTCAGACGACGCCGAACCAGCCTGCAGCGACGGTTGACACTGGGCAGCAGCACCTAGTCTTCAGCGATCGGTACACATCAGTCGCGCTTGGTCAGGTTGTTCGTTCCCAAGTCACGGCCGATGATGTGGCGTGCGGCTGGGGCTACTACTGCAAGTACTTCCAGCTTTCGGTCCTGCGCGACGGAACGCTCGAAAAAGGCTGACGCACGGGCTGAAACGCAGGCGTTAGCTAGAAAACAATAGTGGAGAAAAGATGGAAGCGATCACTGACGAACGCGAGACGTTGAAGGAGTGGCGTGAGGCACTATCTGTGATGCATATCTCACATCACGAATCATCGGGGTTTTTCAACGTATGTCATTTTTTCTTGGGAATCACCCTAGTTCTAGTTAGCGCCCTTTTGGGAGCTTCGATTGGAGAAGTGATCTTTGGCAAAGACGACCCCAGAGGGAAGATTGCAACGGTCATTTTAGGAATAGTGAGTACAGTCTTTGCGGGACTTCAAACATTTCTAAACGCTGAAAGTAGATCGAAAGATCATCACGCCAGCGCGGCGGCCTTCGCCGAAGCGCGAAGAGACCTTGAACAAGCTATCTGTATTCCGTCGAGTTCTCCAAACTTGGATGAGCGCCTCAATAGAGTGAGAAAGAAATGGGACGCGGCCCTAAAAGGTGCCCCGAATATACCGTCCTTTATTCACTGGTACGTCAGAAGAAACATCAAGAAAAGAGCCTGACACCATACGCTTTGAACGCCGGGGCAGGTCTGGTCGGCTGTGGTTGCTGGCAGTCAGGCAGTGACCCCCGTAACATTGTCCGGGGCGCTGCGGGACCACGTGAAGGACGATCGGTTCGGGATCGTCACGTCCATCAGAGGACTGCCGCTCGACGTCGGCGACGGGCTGCAGACGTTGTTCGGCAGCCAGACGCTCGACATCGCCGAGCCCGCAGCCGAGTTTCAGGTCACCGACGTGATCGTCAATCCGAAGCTCCCGATCCGTCGGCTGGTTGCGGCGGGGTGCACGATCGAATATTGCCTCGTCTACTATGAGCGCGGCGGCATTGCCCACACGTGGAATGTGGCGCTCTTTCACTGGACGCCGGCTGCGACTCGCTTCGAGTGGGGCGGTACCGCGCCAGGCGGCCTGGCGACAATCGACGACGTTCGGAACGCCATCCTGTCCGGCGTGATCAAGGGCCCTGCTAGGTTCTGGTAGTTCTTCAATGGCTGGCCGGAAGGTGTAGGACAGAGGCCATCGGCCATGGTGGAAGGCAAGGGGACCGGCGGCCTCTAGGCGTGCCCGAGCAGTTGAATCAACGAGGCGGTAGGTCGCCAATCATCAGGCGCATGTCGCACCGAGGCCGGGTCGAGATTGAGGAGACCCACCAAGACTTCGCCGACAATGCGCGCGCCAACCGGCCCGAGCCGATTGCCACCGCACCGAACGTCAGCCTCCCTTTGGATGTAGTACCAGAGCGGCGTCTCGCCGCGCCAACCGACCCTCGCAGCGCCGATTTCGTCACGCGACAACGGTGTTTCATCGAGACGACGCGCGACGGCCTCGCCCGACGGAAGCCCGACGCCTTGCCCGCGCTCGAGATCGCGGACGGCAAGGGAGTGGAACTCTTCGACATGGGACTCACCCGTCAATGCGACGGGAAGAGCGATCAGCGCGCCGACCAGACGGCCATCGATCTTCTTGGCACGCGCCGCTGACGGTCCGTTCTCCGCATCGAACAAGCGCGTCCAGTCGACACGATGATCGCGCGACACGGGTCGAAATCCGATCAGCTCTGGAAAGATCGCTGCCGGCGCGCTTGTGCTGTTCAGCGTGTAAGAGTGACGAATCTGCGAGTGCCCGTAGCGGTACGCCGCGTCGGCGAACTCCAGGGGGATGAAGGGCTCGTGCGCCGGACGATAGAAGCTGGGGCCCTCGTCCAGCAGGCTTCGCACAAGATCGGCACCTACAAGCCTGGGGAGAAACTCCCGCAGGACCACCATTTGATAGTGCCACCGAAGCTCCCGGGCGGCGGTTTCAAACACGTTGGATTCTGGGGTGCCTTCAGATCGGACACAGTCAACGAACCTGTTGTGCGCGTGGACAAACGCGAGGTGCATTTGCGACATGAGCACGTGCGAATCGTTTCGCGGATCACCAATGATCGCGGTACCCTCGCCGTTGCGTAAAACGTCTCCTCCGTCCGCTCCCGCGAGGAGCTTTGCCGGATCGTTCCGTTGAAACAAGTAGGGATGTCCGACCGGTCCGTCGCCGTACAGACATTCAAGGTTCAGTTGCGGCGATCGCGCGTTCCTTAGCCGCGCCGGGTCGACGTGCGACTGGAGAGCTGAGCGTTCTGCCGTGATGTCATGCGCGACGAATTGGCCGAAGAATGGCCAGCCGGCCGCTTCCGTTCCCAGAGACGCCTCATCGTCCTCTGCATCGCCGCAGTCGCAGAGCCCACCGGCTCGGCCAAGGGCGTACAAGAACGCTTCGTCTGCTGTGAACGCCGGAAGATCGGGAAAGAGTCGAGCGTACGAGCCTGATTTGACCGCGGCGTCAGCTTCGCGCGCCCGTGCCGGCGAGAGACAGTGTGTGTGCTCCATTTCGCAATCCTACCGTCGCTACGTGGTGGTCGGCCTTCCCGTACGGGAGAACTCGCGCCATGAGCTCTTGATTTCCTCTTCGAGCCGTCGTCAAACGGCGCGAAGAAGTGTTGAGTCGCGTTCCGCAGACGCAACGCGAACAGAACCCACGAAAATTCGTGACCGTTCGCATTGCTTCGAGGATCTCAACGCCGGATTCCGAACGGCCAAGGGCCTGGCCCCTAGTCTCGCGTACCTTGTGGGACTTGTTCTGGCCCAAGGGATGCAGGCCAAATTTCTCATGAACCAAAACCTGTACAAACAACGACTGTTAGTAGAAGAAAGAGAGGTGTCCGCCAGGGTCCAGCGGGCGATGGTCGACACACGCGAGCCGGTTGACGAGGGCGCTCATGATGTCGGCGATGAGAGTGCCACTGACGAGCTGAAGGAGGAGCGGCTCGCTGAAGCCGATGCCGACCGGACGGTGCTGCAGGAAGTGCGGGACGCGCTGAAACGAATCGACAACGGGACTTTCGGCACCTGTGTGGTTGATGGCGGACCCATCGAAGAAGAGCGGCTCGTCGCCATGCCGTGGACTCCGTACTGCCTGCGACATCAAAGGCGGCGCGAACGGACCGATCCACCGCGAAGGCCGACCTTGTAGAGCGACGTGTTTGCCGCTCGGCGAGACCGCCGGTACTCGGCATTTGGGCCACGGCGGAGCGCGGCATCGCTCCCCCGCCCTTTTCATGTGGCGATGACAACCTCCGCACCGGCCAGGTCCGAATAGCTCCGGCGCCGATAACGCCGACCTTCAGGTGCTGCTCCCGTTGCCTCCGATCAATACCTCCCGACCTTGGTCTGCGTACCGCTTCGCCGTGGCGAGATCTTTGCGCATCTCTTCCGCCGTTCGACGCGGACCGTATCCCGGCGTATCGCGCTGAATACGCCAGCCTTCTCTCAAGGGTCCAGCGTCCACCGCATCGAAGCCAAATTCGTCGAGTAGATGAGTGACCGTTGCCTTAGCCATCGGGTCATCTCCAGCGACGACCAACGCTCGGCGATTCTTCGAACCTGCCGGCTGCCCGTCCGTTGTCAGCGCCGCCGCGTAGATGTGATTGAAGGTCTTCACAACCTTCGACGTCTGCAAATGTGCCTGCAGCAGCTCGGAGGTCGTGGTTGACTCGTTGTCGAGCTCGCGGATATGTCCGTCCCGTTGCGGGTAGTAGTTGTTCGTGTCGATGACGACTTTCCCGGCCAGGGGGGCAACCGGAATCTGACGATAGTTTTTCAACGGGATTGCCACGACGACAACGTCTCCCGCCCGAGCGGCCTCGGCGGCGGTCGCCGCGCGCGCCCGTGGTCCAAGCTCTGCGACGAGTGTGGACAAGGTGTCCGCTCCGCGTGAGTTGCTGATCACGACGTCGTAGCCGTGCTCGACGGCGAGTCGTGCGAGTTGGCTTCCGATGTGTCCGGCTCCGATGATTCCAATCGTTCTCATGTGGTTCTCCTATCGAACGTCGGTCCGAACAGCAATTCTCGTGCGCGGGCTTGACGATGACCGACTAGGCCGGCACGACAGGCACTTTCTTCTTGCGCAGTGTTTCCATCACCGTCGGATCCAGCTTCAAGTGCGCATTCACCCTGTCGACCGCGGCGTGCGTTGTTTTTGCAAGCACCATCGTCGAAAGATCACGGGTGCCGACGGTCGTACGAGATTGGATAAGCAAGGCCGCGAAATCTGATCATCGGATCGGCCGGCTCGATGCCGTCTGGCAGCACGGATGGAAGAAACAGCAAGGCCCGCTGAGTGGCATCCGAGTCGGGAACGACCGAGGTGATCTCGATTGTTCCGAGTTCATTTGTTTTGTTCGTGTCGGACCAAGGGATCGAGGGATCGTCGAGCTTGTCGCCCGGCGCAGGGAGCTGGAGGACGAGCTTGAATCGAACCGGCCCCTTTCCGACACGTGTGCGGATCTCGTCAAGCAGATAGTCGTGCGAAGCGTTCAGAGCGTCATCTTTCGGCAGAAATTGTTTGCCCGTTTCAGGAATTATCTGATAACGCCCGAACGTGGCTTTGCCGTCGGCGGCGATGAATTTAAAGGTATTAACGCCGAAATACGCAATGGTCCCGTAACTCACCGGAGCCGGGCCCGGGGCGGTCGCAAAGGGCTTCGCCTCGGGATGGGCTTCGAGATATTTCTGGATCGGCGTGGGGGCCGCGACCCCGGGACCGCTGGCTGTTGCAGCCAGGATAAATTGCCGCATGTCTTCAGGGCTCTTCGCCGGGAATCCGTTTAAGGAATGGGCCACAAGGTCGGTATCCGTACCGTCGGGTAGATGAAACTTGATCGCCATCCCGTGGGGACGAGCTTGCGGTGCTGCATCGGCCAGGGTCGGAATTCCGGTGTTATCTGAAAATCGGACAGTGATCGGGACCGCCTGCTTGAAATGCGGCGCTTTGCTAAGACCGACAGCGTGCGAGATCGGTGTAAATGTGCCCGACAAGACGATGCCTTTGGCGTGAGTCGCTCGATTTGTCGTCTGCTTTCCGAAAGCACCGTTAAGAGCATCGACAAAATCTTCTGGCGTGATCCGCGGTGTCGCCGCCGGCTCAGGCGTTTGGCCGTATGTGCTCGCGTGATGGCAGGACACCATCAGCCCTAAGACCGCAAGAATGATGGATGGATAAGTCTTCCAGAATTTCAATCCATTCATGATCGGCCTCCGCAGAATCGTGCGGGAAGCTGCGCAAGGAAGGTGCCGAGCCACGTGGCCATTGACGTGGCCATGTTTCTAATTTCGGACTCCTGCCAGCCGCATGAGAACACTCACATGTCGTGATCGACTCACGGTCGCCTGCCATCGCCACGTTGGTTAGCTCTATCCAACGGCTAGAAACGGCGCGACCGTGCGGAACACGCGGGTACATGCAATGCAAGGCAACCCAACCGCTTCGCCAATGGGGAGATGTTCTTTTCCGAGGGCCGTTAGCGTGCCCGGTCGCGGCGCCGGTGAAGCGTCCGAGACCGGTCGCGAGCAGCGGCTCGCACAACCGCGGGCCACCGATCATTTCGACCGCCATGGGGTCATCCGCGGTATCCAGCGCGGGACGGCGGCGCGGAACGCCTCGTACTCTCTCCCAAACGTCCGCTCGAGCGTGGGTTCTTCGTACGCCACGACGGCGACGTGGAAGACGAGCCACCACAGCGCGCCGTAGACGATGAGGCGCCAATCGCCCATCAGCACCGCTTGACCCAGGATGATGGCAACGA
>Ga0105340_1000180_pt1 | contig 30852 bp, 28 predicted proteins | sample EasRivMeERMLT700_FD_89676 | JGI IMG/M metagenome (GOLD analysis project Ga0105340, IMG submission 89676) | Soil microbial communities from meander-bound floodplain in the East River, Colorado, USA - East River MetaG ERMLT700 | ecosystem: Environmental > Terrestrial > Soil > Floodplain | place...
ACAGCGGACTCGTTTCCTGAGTGAGTCAGTTTGAAGCTGTCACCGGCCCCAAAGCCCGTCATCGTGATGCGAATGGTTTCATCTTTCTCACGCGCCTTGACAACCTTCTTCCGGATGCGATCATTGTTCCACGCCGATCCGTTGTCAGACGACTGGAGTTGCACCACGTAGCGATCGACGTTGGCGTCTGATAGATCCTCGTTGAGTTCTACCTCGTCCCATGTTACGCGGCAGCGAATGCGATCATGACGATCCTTTTCAACCGTATCGAACAGCATGACAACGGCTGGAGCGTCAGGTACACGATCTGCACACGGAGGCGCGTTTTTGCCAGTACGATTCACCCACTTCTGATCAGCCAACTGAGTCTTGCGATCCTGCTTCTTTACGGGATTACTCATGACAGACCCACTGAATCAACACCGATGCTAACACTCTCTACTCCTGGATTCTGTACAGACACTGTCCGCTCAACGATTCTAAACGATCCGGTGAAGTTGCCGAAGGTTCCCGCCGGACCCTGTGTTGATGTTACGGTCACGACGTCGCCCACATTGTAGGTGGAGATGTCTGGCGAGCCAGTGATATCAGTCATCGTTGCAACGTCTGGCTGATAGCGCGGCGTCTTAGTCGTTCGCCGCAGTTCACGCGCTTTCGCGCGAACATGCTTCTTCTTCTTACGTCCATCCTCAACGTGACCGTTCAACAGTCCGTAAGCCGCCAGCGCAGGAGCGTCGTCAAAGTATTCAACGAATGCTCCGCACTCATCTTCCCCGACCGCTGCAACCTGAGTGTTGATCGTAGTGCCGTCGATCTGATATGACAACTCGGATGCGTTTGTTGCAGCGGCAAGTGTGATGCCGGGAGTGGTTCCGCGACGTGGATAATACAGACGTACGACCTTTGCCGCTGAGATGTTGAAGTCCATTCCGTCGTCTTCATCGGCGAACTCTTTGATGGCGTCACCTACCATTCGACGTTCTTCCTCACAGATCTCCATGTCCTTCAAGACACCAGAGTCTGCTGTGTCGAAGTGCGTAAGACCCATCGGATCATCGGACTGCGTTTTGTCGATGAGATCGCGTACGATATCAAACTGATCTACGTCGCTGTACACCAGTCGATCACGATTGTTGCATGCCGCACGTCGGGTCAGATCGTAGAACCATCCATATCCCTGGAACCGAACCCACGGCCACTGCATGTCAATGATCCACAGATGTCCGCCCCACACCAGAACCTCGCCACCGCCGTTGTTCCGATACAGATGTATCTCCTTGCCCACAGAGAACGTGGCGGTCGTAACGCTTGCATGATCCGCCGGAAGCTCGAACTCGATGCTCCCCGCTTCGTTCAGCGTCTCTGTGAAACTAAGCGGCGATGGATTGTTTCTGTTTGATCCTACAGTGGCGAACACGTCTGAGATGATGGCAGTGCCCAGACCGGCGGTTCCGCGATTCGCGATTGCAAGACGATAGGTTATCATCGGCCGCCTCTACTGTCATGCCAGTCGATCTCGCCAGCTAGTTCTGCGATACCGTTCTTCCAGTCTAGGATTCTCAGTGTCAGAGGCTTAGAGCCTCGTGGAGAGATGTCCACTCGTTCTCCGGCGTGTGCGCGAATGTTCGTGTCCTGTGACAGGCGACCGTGATAGCCGCGACGCGCGCCGATCCATCCACCGCCCGGAGGCGGAGTGCCGGTTCCCTGCGGATTGAAGTCTGCGTGGACGTGATTGTAGTGATCTCCGCGTGGTGACTTGAACCACGGATCGGCAAGCAGATGCGCGATGCTCAGTAGTTCACGATGCACATCCGAGAACGCGGAGACCGCTTGGCGAAGCCCGGTATTTGCGCCAGTCATGACGTCTACCGCGTTCCCGAATGCGTGCTGTGACCACGAGGTGGTGCCTGCAACGTTACGTCGTGAGACGAAACCCATCGGCAGATTGCCGAACACGCTGTTGATCACACCCGCGTAACGAGCGGCGTTCGGTGAGATGTTTCCAGCACCGCCCGGAACAGCCTGGGCGATCAACTGCTCAATGAGCTTGTCGGCCGTAGGCAGATTCGCGCCAACCTTTCCCGTGTGTGTTGGCGGATTCATGTACTGACTCGTGAGATCGGTTACCGCGTTTAGAAGACTCTGCATTCCGGCCTTGTTCGACCGAATCGACGATGAGTTGACCGAGATGGCGCCTCCGGTGTGGAACTCACCGATGCCGCGTCCCTGATTGAGGGCTTCGAGGAACTTCATCATGCCGGGACTTGACGCGATCTTCTTCTGGACAACATACTCGCCCTCTTGCAAGATACTTGGAACCTCGTCGGACTTCAACGGACCCTTGCGCCATCTTCCCTGTCCGGCCGCGCCGCCGCCGTGCTGCTCCTGTCCGCCGCCGAGACTGAAGTTGTTCTGGTCGGTTAGTATGAAACCCATCGCCGTAAGATCATCATGTAGTTTTTCAATCTCTTGTCGCGCAGGCAAAGTGTCTGCATCGATCGTTGTCTTGACCTCTAGACCGCCGAGATCATTCAGGGTGTTCTCGTGATCGCCAACCGCCTCGTCAATGTCCTTCCAGTAATTCATCAGCGCTTCGCGATCGCCCTTACTTCCAGTTACGAACGCGTGAATGAATGCTGGACCCTGTTCGGTAGCAAACTGAATGAACTCGGGCGGAGCCTTCAGCTCGGTCAGCAGCTTCAAGTCTTCCGCGCCCTGTTGCGCGATCTTGACTTGCTCTTCCATCTGCTTCTTCAGAACCTTCGTCGTTAGCTTGAAGGCTTCCTTGAACTTCGTGTTGCCTGTGACGAAGGACTCGAAGCTCTCCTGAATGTCAGTAGCCCAGTCTTCAAAATCCTTCGCGCTGTCAAATGTGAAGACCTTGATAACTTCGCCTGTGGCAGAGATGTTAGCGGCGGTGTCTGTGAACTGCGAATCCAATGCGAGCAAGTTGCCTCGGATGGTTCTCATCGGCACGCCGGCCTTGAGCATCGCGTCGGTGTACTCGACGGTGGTCATCGTACCCTTATGCGCCATCGTGTCGATCAGACCGACGAGCGTAAGATTCAGCTCGCTGCCAAGCACTCCTGCGTCAGACAGACCTTCTACAAGAGTAGTAACGTCAAACGTTTCCATGGAGCCAGCCAGACTTAGCATGCGATTACGAAGTTCATCGCCCTCAACTCCCCATTCCTGGAAGCCGAGAATAGCCTGATCTGCGGTGACATTGCCCTGTCGGAAGGCTTGTGCGATGGCCTGAGTGGTGGCCGCCGTGGCGGCCTTGATGCGTTCTGACTGTCCCTCATGCGCCGCAACAATGGCGTCTCCAGCAGCGATGGCTTCAGCGTTCATACGCATAGCGATATCTTCAGAGGTGACGCCCATTGTCTTGCGAATGTTCTCGTCGAAATCCTTTAGGTTGGCAACGCCGCCCTCCACGAACTTGCCGAATAGTTCATTGGCGTCCTCCTTGTTCAACATCTCCAAGACGGGATCCAATAGCGCGCGGAGTCGAACACGTAGAGCGCCCTCTGCCACTTGAGTAGCGTCGGTCATGCGACCGAGTGCTTCTACAAACGCGTCAGCGACCTCGTCCATACGAGTCATGAACGCTCTCTGTTCTTCTGTGCTAGCGTGCATTGCCTTATTGAATGCGTAGATGGCGAGAACAAGACCCGTGATCATCAGGAACCACGGATTCGTCACAAACGATAGATTAGAGATAGTTTTCTTGATGGCGTTGAATGCCGCTGGCATCTTGCCAAGTATATAGAGCAGCGGACCAACGACAGCAAGAATTCCAGCAAGATTGACAACGAGCTCCTTCATCTCAGGACTCAGATCGGCAAGCACTTCAAAGAAGTCGCCGAACGCGCCTGCGATACCCATCACAACCGGCAGAAGAACGTCACCGAACTCGATCGCCGTCACCTTCAACTGAGCAAGCGTTTGATCTAGCTTGAACGCTGAGTCTTCTTGTACGATCTCGAACGCCTTGTCCAGCGCGTGTGTCGTGTCCTCCATGTCCTTGAACACGCGGACCACGTTCTCGCCGTTGTTACCGACCAGAGCCAAGACACCCTGAAGGGCTCGGACGTTCGGGAACATCTCAGCCAGCGCGTCGGTGTCATCACCAACGGCCGTCTTGATCTTGATCATCGTTGCGAGCAAGCCTTCAGATTCCAGACTCTTACGCAGATCATCAACACTCAGACCCACGTTCTCAAACGCTTCGGCAGATGCCGGTGTCACCTTTAGCAGTGAGGAGAAGATGGCTCGCAGACGTGTGGCCGACTCGGCTGCGTCAGTACCGATCAGGGTCATGGACGCCAGACCGGCGGCGACCTCGTGGAACTCAACGCCCAACTCGGACGCGGTCGGCAGGATCTGACCGAGAACAGGTGCGATAGCGGCTGCTTCGCCCTTACCTAGTCGGACCGCTTCAGTCAGAACGTCGGTCGCTTCGGCGGCTGATAGACCCGAAGTAGAGTACGCGTTCATCGCCGAAGTCACGGCGTCGGCAACGACCTGCGTGTCGCCTAGTCCAACAGCGGCGGCCTTCGCGGACACGACCACAACCTCCATAGCCTTCGACGCTTCAATACCTGACGATGCGACGAAGTACAGTGCTTCTGCTAGTTCCTGCGGAGCGCGTCCCAACTTCGGCGCGAGTTCCAGGATCTCCTTGCCCCATGCGGAGACCTGTTGCTGTGACTGACCAGCCAAAGACTGGATCTGTGTCATCGTCTTCTCGAAGTCCACGGCAAGCTTGACAGAAGCGGCTGCGGCGGCAAGAATCGGAAGTGTGATGAACTTCGTCATGTTCTTGCCGACCTTCGTCAGCGTCTTCTGTTGTGCTGTTACGCCCTTCGCCATCGCTCCCGCGAACGCTTTGAAGTCCGGAAGGATGTTGATGAATGCTGTACCTGCAAATACTGCCACTCGTTACTCCTTGAGAAGAGTCAAGCCACCACATCTCCCGGATCCTCAGGTGTCATGAGGATCTGGTTGGACGTAGTGGCTTTGCCGAAGAAGGACACTAGCTCGTCTTTCGGCGTCGGGGTTCGGTCACGCTGCTTCTTCTCCTCCTTAGCGACTTGTTCATATGGACGTGGAATCTGTAGGGGATCCCATGTCTTCTCCTGGAAGTGGACCGTGTGATACATGCGATTACTTTGATCGGTCAACTCACATAGAAGCGCCAGTAGTTCATCAGTCGAGGTCCATGATCGACCTCCGGTAATGGCCTTCCGCATAGTCGCTGATTCGAGTGTGAGATTCTCGATCAACGTCGAAAGGCGACGAACGCCTATCTTGTGTTCGCCGTATAGTGAGTCACGGAAGTCAAGACCGTATTCGCGTTGGAAGTCAGCTTCCAACTCGTCGAAGTACTCAACAATGAAGTCAAGAGTGATCATCGCGGTAGCGTCGGCTCCTCTGCTGCTTCTTCCTCAAGATTCATTCCGTACAACGGTGGGAGATTCTGAAGCAACGCTGAGATGTCCTCGGCTGATGGGCCAAGATCGAGGAATCGGCGATACTTCTTGCCGAACAGCGCGCGTGCAATGTCACCCATGCTTTCAGCGACGACAGAGTTGTCTACCTCGCCGTTCTCGTCGGCGCGGATCTTGCCAACCGCTTCGATGACCGCGAACGGCATCTCGGGCGGCAACGTGAAGTCTTCGCCACCAAACTTGACGATGGGCAGCTCGCCCTTCGTCTCGCGTCTAGCGGCAGCAATCTTGTCGAGATCAATGATCTCAGGCATGCTTCCCTCCTCTGAACGGTCGGACCCGTTCGCTTGGAACCGAAGCGCTCGGATGCGCTACGGCGATGATGGGAGCCGGCGACGCCGTGAGGGAATCGCCGGACTCCCGGAACAGATGTTACGAGCTGAAAGCAGGATCGTTCGTGAACAGCGTGTAGATGTTCGCGCCGCCTGGGTCCGTCGCTGAGAACGTGACGGGCAGATCGGCCGCTGCGGTACGAGCGAACGTGGTCTCAACAGTTTCGGTCACAAGACCGACTGGGATGTACAGACGATAGTTCTTTGAAGCGTCAACCCAGTTCAGCACGAGCGACTTCGTTGCCAGCAATTCAGGAGCAGGCGGGATGTACGAATACGGTCCCGGAGCAGTTCCTGAAACGGTTCCGCCGAGAGCGAACTCTACAGCGGGACGACGCCACTCGCGAAGTGCGAAGGCGACCTGGACGGTACGTCCGGTGATGATCTTTCGTAGTGGATAGAATGACTGCCATGCACCGATGTCAGTGATGTCCTTACCCTCGGTGAAGGTTGCGCCATCTTCAGAGATGAAACCCATCTCCTTGAAGCCAGCGTTCAGCGCGGTCGTTGCGTCGGTCGGTGCGGGCGTTGAAGTGATTCCAACATATACCGAACCGTTTCCGGCAACGACAACTTGTGCTGCATTAGGCATGTTCGATCTCCTTATTCCAGTCGGGTCGGACCCCGACTTCCTTGCCTCTCAGTCGCTCGGATGCGACGTGAGGCTTATTCTCCCGGCAGAAGTGATCTGCCGAAGACTGTGAAGATGATGACGTAGCGCTCGCGTCCAGTTTGATCGTCCGGGAGCCATTGCGCGCTACCGTCCTCGACGCCACTGATCCACGCGGATACTGGATCTGTGATCTTCTTACCTTCAAGATTGAGTATCTTGACGCGTACGTCCTGCATCATGTCTTGCAATACAGATTTCTGGATGGGCGTGACGTCGCCCTTCGCTCCACCCCAGATGTCCACCTGAATGTTCGGCGCGTCGAGATAGCGTCGTACAGCGGCGTAGCCTCCGGCGCGTGTGATCACGCAGAGCGGCCATTGCGGCGTACGCGGAATGGATGAGTACGCGCGATAGCCCGCGTTCGCAATCGTCTTGCGAACAACGGCTTCCAAGTCAGGGAACGTTAGGAATGCTGTCATCGCTTCAGATGGCTAACTCGCTCGCGACCAGATCCAGTAACGCGACGGAAGTTCTGGCTCACCTGAACGGTGTAGCCGACCGCCTCAGCAGCGCGCTGCAAGATGTGCTTCGCTACGTTATGGATGGAACCGAACTCGATCCAGCCACTCTTGAAGTCCCAAGCGTTCACACGCCCGATCTGCAATGGATAGCCGACGGTCGGATCCTTGTCCAAACCAGAAGCCGGACGGATGCCGCGTTCGTATGCTCCCGTGTCGTACGCCTCGGCGCGTGCGAGCTGCTTCGCTGCGTCGGCGACCTTCACGGCTTCCAGATGCACGGCGGCCTTCATTGCGAGTCCCGCCGCAAGTTGTGGCACGACGAGCGGATTCGGCACGAACCGACCAGTGGTCGGGTCGCGGAATCGCATCGTGGATGCTTCGCGGAATCTTAGATCAGCCACCTAGAACCTCCAATGCGCTGACTTGAATATGATGTGGACCGTTGCCATCGTACTTGATCGCTGGCTCACCCGTGACGTGCAGTATGCGTGTCCCCCAGACGATCTCGGACGTACCGAAGACGGCTGCGTTTGCGGGAAGGAAGACCTCGAACGCGGTAGAAATCACGTCACCGCCCTCCAGTTGCTCACGCTGCTGACCACCGACGTCGCTCATCTGGACGCGGGCGTTGTAGACCGTTCCGGCATCGTACGTCTCAACCTCATCGCCATAGCGCGAGTCGGTGGCACCTGATATGCGATTCTTGACGGTGACCGAGTGGATTAGTAGTGAGTTGAAACTCATATGCGGATTGTATCTCCTTCGAAGAAGCCGCCATACTCGCGGACGCCTAGTGTCTGCTCCGCGTATTCGGCCATCGTGATGGTGTGAGGAACTTGCGATCCGAGATCCACGTAGCGTTGACGCGCCTCCAAGAGCAGCTTCATTACGGACGCATGCTTCACCGAGTGGATGAAGACCACGCCGCGCGCTACCTCGTTCGCCATCGCTTGATCGCCGGGAAACTCGCCCTTCTCTAGATACGGATGGCGATAGTCGTGACCGAGTGACTGTGTCTCCGGGAAGCCGTCGTGCCGCCATGCTGGGAAGGACGCGCCGTCATTGTAGTTACGATGCCCGAGTCCCGACTCGCATGTCAGCGCTACCATGTACCAGTCGATGTACGGCGTGATGGGATGCGCGCTCACGAAGTCGATCTGAAGCATACGCTCGATCGAGTTACGATGCAGGAAGTACGGCGGATGCATACCGATCTTCGGATACGGCGATGCATGAGGACGCCACTCTGTCACCTCGTTGCTGAACACCACTCCCCGAGCCGCATCCTCGTAGACGTAGCGAGGGATGATCGGGGCGATGCAGAACGAGTCGGCGTCATTGAGTAGGAAGTACTCTTGAGGATACTCAAGCAAGAGTTGAAGATGTGCGCGCTGTCGATCCAACGAAGTCTGCCCGAAGTACGCGGCTTTGCCAGCCTGTCGGCACTCGACGTTCTTCATGCGCAGATTCACGGGCTTGTCAGTCGGTGAAAGTACCACGACCTTCGCGCCGTGATGCTTGTAGAGCGGCATGTGTTGCTTCACGAGATCTTTGTCTCCCGCGTAGCAGTGGACAGCGATCAGCGTATTCTCTCGAATCAACTTCTCATGATCGCGCGCCTGTTGTCGCAATGTCACCGACTGAGTGTACCAATCTGGCATCGGAGTCGGCACGAATGACTTCTCTCTGTCCATCACCATCTGAAGACGTGTTGCGCGTTCGTCACGCTTCTTGACCTCTGGGATGTCCCAGAACACGCGGCGCATGTTCTCCAAGCCACCCAGCTTGTCGCGCGTGTGAATCGCTTCTTGATATGTCCCGTCCATCTGTTGGAACTGATCGTGTGAGATCAGTACATCCTCAATGAAGGCGACGCGCCCGATGGTGGCCGCGATAGACCAGATCCACTCGTCGGAGAACCAGCCTTGTAGATGTGACGGGACGAATCCGGCCGCCTCGATCCACTGACGGGATACGAATGGCAACAGCGGACGCGGATCGTGGCCGGTCCGTGTATACGCCATGAGAACGCGATCCGGTACGCGCTCGAATGCCGCGCGAACAGATTCGTCCCAACCTTGCGTGATGAAGGTAACGTCGTCGCCGCACATCATCGCGATGTCGCCGTCGCCTGCTTCCCACGCCTCGGTCCAGAGACCGGCCATGCGAACCTGACCCTTGTAGAGTGGTCGGAGTCCGGTGATGTACTTCACACGCGGCAACTCCGGATACGGCTGCTTGTCGTCCGCGTCTCGGCGCGCTATGATCTCAATGTCCTGTGGTCTATCAGCCTTCTGTAGTGCAGAGGCTACCATCTCAGAGAACCGACCGGCACGTCCACGCGTTGGAACACAGAGTGTGATTTTCACATCTCACCGCCGCTGATCTGCCAGTTGATCGTTCGATCCAAACCGTCCTTCAAGGACACGGCTGCATACCATCCAATCTTCTGTGACGCCTTCGTTGTGTCAAGACAGCGTCGGCGAGTGCCTTCAGGCTTCGTGATGTCCCAACGGATATCGCCCTCGTACTCCATCATCGCGGCGGTCGTGCGAGCCAGTCCGAAGATGGGAACCTCAATACCGCTTCCAAGATTCAGAGGCTCGTAGCCCTCGTAGTGATCCAGCGCCAACGCGATACCCTCTGCCGCATCTTCCACGTAAAGGAAGTCACGAGAAGCATTGCCTGTACCCCACAGAGTGACTGCATCTTCGTTGTGTTGTGTCGCGTACAAGAACTTGCGAATAAGAGATGGAACCACATGAGTTGAGCGATCCTCCGGTCCATACAGATTCGACGGGATTACCATGATGGCGTTGAAATCGTACTGCTCCTGATACGCCTGTCCTTGCGCCAGGACGAGCCGTTTCGCATCTGCGTACGATACCGTTTCAAACGCCGGTCGGCCGTTCCAGATGTCAACTTCCTTCATCGGGATGCGCGCTTCCGCCGGATACATGCAAGCGGTCCCCGTCGTGAGAAACTTCTCGACGCCGGCTTTGCGAGCGGCTTCCATGAGTTCCAGACCCATGACCGCGTTCTCGTAGACGAAAATGCCAGGCCGTTCGTAGTTGTCGCCGATGCCGCCGACCCGAGCCGCCAGATGTACAACGGCGTCCGGATGCTGATCGGCCATCAACGCCGCGCAATCCAGTCGCTTACGAAGATCATACTTGCCACTCGTTGCGGCGTAGACGTCGTGACCCTTTGCTTCGAGCGCTCGAACAGTGTAGCGTCCGAGGAATCCTTTGCCACCCGTAACGACGACTCTCATTTCTCCTCCAAGTCATGATCGACCATTCGCTCTACCAGTTCCACGAAGTGTACCGTTGGCTTCCAGCTAAGTTGCGCCTTCGCCTTGGATGCGTCGCCAAGTAGAACAGGTGGATCCTCTGGACGGAACAGCGATGCGTCGATTGTAACGTACTCCCGCCAGTCCATTCCGGCGTGCTGAAATGCTACGTCGAGGAACGTTCGCACCGGATACGTTTCGCCGGTCGCTAGAACGTAGTCGTCAGGCTCTTTGTGCTTCACGATTGCAAGGATGCCTTCAACGAAGTCGGGCGCGTATCCCCAGTCGCGCTGAGCGCCGAGATTGCCCAGTTTCAACTTCTTGATCTTGCCATCCTTGATCGCGCGAATACCTAGTGTGATCTTGCGCGTTACGAACTCCACACCGCGCCGCTCGGACTCATGATTGAACAGGATACCGTTGGAGGCGTGCATGTTGTACGACTCACGATAGTTGCGAACGATGTGATGCGCGTAGACCTTCGCCGCCGCGTAAGGCGAGCCAGGCATGAATGAGGACTTCTCATCGCATGGGATGGCTGGATTCATCCCGAACATCTCCGATGAGCCAGCCTGATAGAAGCGTGCGTCCGGCCGTATTTGCCGCACCGCTTCCAGTAGTCGCGTCACTCCCAGTCCAGTAACGTTTCCGACGTATTCAGGGATGTCATAGGAGACGCGGACGTCAGACTGCGCGCCCAGATTGAAGACCATGTCTGGCTCGCTAAGTCGAACGGCATCGAACAGACTTGCTGAGTCGCTGAGGTCTGCCCAGTGCAGTGTCAGCCGATCGCGTAGATGCTCGATGCGTTGCAGATTGGGAAGGGATGCCCGACGGATGGTGCCGTGGACCTCCATCTTCTCACGTAGGAGCAGTTCGGCAAGATACGAGCCGTCCTGTCCGTTGATGCCAGTGATCAGTGCGCGCATGCTCTCCTCCAAGTTGCGCTAGGACTTCTTGCGGCGCGGCGTTCTGAAGCCGCCATGTGTTTCCGCGTAAGCGTCTTCCTTCTGCTTCTTTGCTCGTTCTGCCATCGCAGCGGCCATCCAGAATCCCATGAAGCCTTGCGGGTTCTTTCGTAGCAAGCCGGGATGCTGTCTCTTACGTCTTACGCTCATCATCCGAACATCGTCTCTCTCGCAATAGGAGCGGTAACTAGAACCTCATCACGTTGAGGCATGACTACTAGATCCGCCGGATCAAGTGTAGGTGCGGCTCCGACCGGAACGGAAGCGCTCGGAAGCGGATGCTCCGAGCAGATAGCCGTCATGAGATCGGGTCTGCCTTGCGCTTGCGCGTACCGATTGTAGAGCGGGATGTTCTCCATGCCCGCGTCGTTCTTCCATACGCGAAAGCCGTCATCGTTCTTGGGCTGAGGATGATACAGCGCGAACGCTTCGCCCATTGAATACTCGTTGCGCCCCAACAGTGTCCAAGTCGCAAGTCCGAAGGACACGTCTTCTGAACCCCATCCCCGGAAGCGTGGATCCATACCTCCAACTCGCTCGAACGCGCGGCGCTGGATGCAGAGTACCATCGCGGCTGAAGCCGGCGACGGCCCTTCGCCTTCGCACGCCTTTCGCATCTCAGCCGTAACAGGATTCGGACCAGCCGGATCATGCTTCATCACAGCTTGTGAGTCGCTCTTGCGAAGCCGATGCGCCTTCCACCACGGCACGACCAGATGCTCTTTGTGCGCCGCGATCATCAAGCCCTTCTCGATCACCTCGCGTTCCACCCACGAGTCGGCGTCGGCGATGACAAGCATGTCGCCCGAGGATTGCGCGTACGCGTCATTGACGGCAACACACTTCGAGAACGGTTCTCCGGTGTCAGTGCCGACACAGAGTTCAGCCTCCGGGAGAACAGCGCGCCAGCGCTTCTCGATCCATGCCCATGACTTGATACGCTGATCGCGTGGTCCATTCGCTCGGAAGGGCACTAGGAGTGAGATCATACGCGGATCGTGTCTCCCTCAAAGAAGCCGGTTTGTCCCTCAGCAAGAGCAGCGAGTCTTGTCTGCTCGGTCAGCCAGAAGTTGAATTCCATCGTGACGAGACTCATGTGTGACATATCCTTGACACCGTGGAACAGTCTAGCGCCGCGCCAGCGCGCCTGATTGACCAGATCGCCAACACCTCGCGGCCACGTCGTAGCGCCATCGGGCATGTTCTCATACGGGATCTTGCATACGTTCATCACGAGATGCGAGTAGAAGCCGTCGATCGCCTGTCCCCAGTCGTGCGGTTTCAGATTGGCTTCCTCGGGGATCTCAAGATCCTTGCTAGCCTTCACGAGTTGCTTCAGAATCTTGCGGCTCATGAAGTACGGCGGATTCAGATTCGGCTTGTCACTTTCCAGATGCTCGTTCTCGTGACAGAGAACGTTGCACCAGAACTTGTTCTCGTCTGAGTACAGATACGCGGGAAGCTCGTCTGTGATGCACATCGAGTCCGCATCGTTCAATAGGAACCAGTTCGCCTTCTCCTTGAGGGCGAGTTCCCAGTGTTTGACTTGTCTTGCGAGAGTGTGTTGTCCCTTCCAGCCCGCTTTGCCGCCCGAGCGGCTCTTGACTTCAGGATGCTGTATTCGCACTTGTGAATCGGCTGGCGACAGTACAAGCACCGGGCACTGATGGTGGAGGAACCACGGCAAGAAGGCGTTGACACGATGCGCGTCACCCTCATAGCAATGCACCACTACTAGCGTATCGGGATTCATCACTTACACTTCCAGAGACCAAAGATGGATACCTCAAGGAACTCCTCCGGTTCAAAGTCGGCTTGCTCCAACATGTACTCAACGTCCTCGCGTCGCCACGTCCAGAGATGTCCGTGTGAAACTAGTTCGGGTTCTTCCCAGACAGGCGTGGTCAGTAGAAGATTCTTGCAATGCTTACGAATGAGTCTAAGATCAGTGTCCGGATCGCGCAGATGTTCCAGCGTCTCCGAACAGACGTACAGATCCACGACGGGAAGCCGCGGAACTGTTTCTTGTAGTGTTCCAGTGAACTGATAGCTGTACTGAGCCCCAAGATCACCAAGATACGGAATCACTCCGTAGTGACTGGCGATCATCGGTGTGATACTAGATCCACCAGCGCTCATGTCGGCTATGGACGTGATGTCCTTGAACGTTGTTCCCATCCTAACAGTCGCGTCGTCGCGTTCCTGTTGAACGAATTTACTCCAGTCAACGCCCTGATAGTAGCCGCGAAGACCATCGTCGCCGCCATACTCGTCGAAGCGATGTGATCTGAACCGAGTCAAGAGTTCCTCCTAGGTAGGTGGAGGGCGGGTTGTCCGCCCTCCAGTCCGACCGTTTCTTAGATGTTCACCTTCACGAATGCCTTCGGACGAAGGACCGTCAGACCCAGGCGCTCTTCAGCGCGCAGAGCCGTCAAGTTCTTGCGGAAGTAATCGCTGTGGCTGTTACTTGCCTCAACGCTCAGTCCACCCTTACGCCATAGCGTAGCGGCTTCGCGGAACGCCCCCACTACGGGGAAGCCGAGGATAGCCTCTCGGGTGACAACGACGCTGACGCCCCACGGGTTACGTGAAGGAGCAGCGTACGGTCCACCTGAGAAATACTGACCGTCAACGGCCGTCTTCGTTGTAGCCATCTTCCAGAAGTCCACCGGGTGAACAAGGACGGCGTCGGGGTTCATTCCGGCGTCAACCTGAACCTTTAGGATTCCTGCGGCAATGGCATCGAACGTGTTGGTGCCACCGAGCAGATCAGAAGCGTCTGCGGTGTTGATACCCGAGCCGAGCAACTTGTTCATCAAGTACGCTTCCTCTGCCTGCTTCACGAACACAGACAGACGCGAGTTGATGTAAGAGGCGATCTGCGGCTCGTCTTCGAGCATCTCGTCAGAGATGGGAAGGAAAGCAGCGATCTTCTCGATGCTCGTGCTCTTCTTGGTGAAGTCAACGAACACTGCGGGCTTTACTCCAGCCTCAGCGGTCGTTGGTGCAGCAGATGACTGACCAGAGTACGGAGCCTGACCGATCAACGTCTGCGTGGTGGTCTCCTCAAGATACACGATCGAGTTCTGCGTTGCAACGCCCTGACCAAACAGGCCAGCGATTGTCAACGGTTCCTCAACCGGAGTAACGAGAGGCGCAACCTGCGGATTCAACGGCAAAGTGCCGCCTGCCGCAGTGATCGACTCAACCGACAGACCAGCGTCGGTCAACTTCATGCCCGAGCTAAACTCAACAGGACCAGAGGTCCAAGAGCCAGCAAGGCCACGAGCCTTGAGTCGTGCGTACCCGTCTGACTTGACGAACGCGTCACCGATTGACTTCGCAGGCTCGTCTACGATCGTAGGCTCGCCAGATGCAACTGCGGCGCTATCCTCAATAGCACGGACCAAACGCTCGTTGTCATCCTGCTCTGCAATCTTGGTGCGAAGATCGTTGGTCTCGTGGATCAGACCTTCAACCTTCATGCGCTCTTCAGGCGTAAAGGTACGATTCTCCGCCTCGACCGAACGAGTGGTCTCACGTGCTTGATCGACCAATCGCTTGACTTCGGCTTCGAGATACTCCTTAGCCGTTCTAGACATTACAGTGTTACCCTTCTTTGCTAGAGGCGTCTCATGTTGCTCCCCGACGCCTGGGGTCACGCATCCGATGGCTCTCCGTACCTTTCGGCCTAGGAGTCGGACGTGTGAAACTTAGTAGATGGCTGATGGACCGACCAGAGCAATGCGATAGCGATCCAACGCGAACTGTTCGCCCTCGCCCAACTCGGCTGCCGTCGCAACTGTTGCAGCCGCTCCGGGATCCGAGAGTTGATACGAGTAGTCGCCGATGGTCTCAGCGATGAGCAGACCTCCCGCCGAACCAGACTCAGCGAATCCAACGGCCTGATAGACACGACGCGCTGCGATCAACGCGACCAGACGGATGTCAGCGGGAACCGGAAATGACGTTGGCTCCTCGACGTCCCAGCCGTGAGTGTACTTGACTTCGATGTTGTCGTTGCCGAAGTCCCACCACGTTTGATCGGTCTTCGTTAGGATTGCGTCGCGAGCGGTGTACTCAGTGGTCTCCAACGTTGTGCCGTCAACCTTGACGTACTCGATGCTGCGAACTGGACGTTGACGTAGTCGCATGACTCGCCGGCCTGTTCCGGAATGGATCTCCACGTCGTCCTCGACGAGATTGATGATCTGCCCGATGTATCCGCGCACTGATTCGCATGCGGCGTCGAGTGAGATGGCGACGATGAGGGCAGTTGGATTCACAAGCGTCTCGCCGAGCAGCGCTTCAAGATCGGTGGGACTAACGAACGGTGCGTAGCTCAAGGTTGCCCTCCTTGGGGCCAATCGGTTGAGTTTTCTTGAGGCCAGTCTGTTGAGTTGTCTTGAGGCCAGTCTGTTGAGTTGTCTTGAGGCCAGTCGGTGTGTGACGTCTGCTCCCAGTCGGTGTGTGACGTCTGCTCCCAGTCGTACTCCAGAGTTGAAATGACAACACCGGATACACTCGTGACTGCCTGTACAGGACCGGCTTCCGGAGCCGCGTCGCCCGAACCCAAGATGATGACTGGTGCTGTTGGTACGAACGCCTGAACGAAGATGTTTCCTGCAACGACGTCCGCGCTTATGACAAACGTCGGAGTGAAGATCTGTGCTTGTCCGGCGACGGTGATAGACGTGACGTCTGCGTTACCCGCGATCGTAGGTGCCGCGATTGAGGTCTGCGCAAGAACGTTTCCAACGGTAACATTCGCGTCCGCTGCCGTTGTCGGTGTATTGACAGCGGTCGTTGCAGATACTGTCGTGAGAGTAAGATTCGAATCGTTGGCTACAGACGGCGTCGGAACGAATGTGACTGCCGCGATATTGCCAGCTTCTACATTGACGTTCCCCGCTGTCTCAACTAGCGGCGTTGGAACGGTCGTTGTCGTTGAGATGTTTCCAGCGGTAACGTTCGCATCGCCAGCGACAGTCGGTGTATCAACGAAGGTCTGTGAGGCAACAGTGACGGTCGTGATGTCTACGTTGCCGGAAACAGTAACGGACGGCGTGTCAACAGTCGTTGAGGCGGCTACGGTTCCCGCGACTGCATTCGCATCACCAGTAACAGTAGGTGTATCAACGAAGGTTGGAGCGGAAACGTTTCCAACAGTGAGATTCGCATCGGTCGCGATGGCAGGCGTGAAGATGTTGTCAACCGCAACGATAGTAGACGTCGTGATATCTGCGTTGGCTTGAACTGTCGGCGTGTCAATCGTGGTCGTTGCAGAGACGGCTGTGGTCGTGAGATTGGCATCTGTGTTGAGCGTTGGAGTATCTACAGATGCTTGCGCTGCAACGGTAGTCGTCGTGATGCTGGCGTCTCCGCCGATTGAGACAACAGGCGTGTCAACGGTAGTCGTAGCCGCAACGGTGATCGTGGTGAGATTGGCATCAGTTGCAATCGCCGGAGTTGGAACAAAGGTTACGGCTGCAACGGTTGTCGTGGTGACGTCAACGCCAATACCGATCTCAGGAGTTGGAACTGATGTCGTAGATGCAACGTTTCCAATCGTGAGATTGGCATCAGTTGCCATCGCAGGAGTGTCAATGAAGGCTGTGACTACGACGGTGGTCGTGGTGACGTCCGCGTTTGCGGCGACAGTCGGTGTATCAACAACGGTTGTAGATGCGATGGCAGTCGTCGTGAGATTAGCATCGGTTGCTATCGCAGGAGTTGGAACGGAGGTCGTGAGTGAGACGTCTCCAGCGGTGACGTTAGCATCACCGGCAACCTCAACTACCGGAGTTGGAACAAAGGTTACGGCTGCAACGGTTGTCGTGGTGACATCAGCGTTCGCAGCGACAACCGGGGTATCAACAGAGGTTGTGGATGCTACGGAGGTCGTGGTGAGATTGGCATCAGCGTTTGTGGTCGGTGTGCTGACGGTAGTCGTCGCAGCGACGGTGACCGTGGTGAGGTTCGCATCCGTGGCAATCGCAGGCGTATCAACCGAGGTCGTGGATGCAACGGTTGTCGTGGTGACATCAGCGTTCGCAGCGACAACCGGGGTATCAACAGAGGTTGTGGATGCTACGGAGGTCGTGGTGAGATTGGCATCCGTAGCGACAGCCGGTGTATCAATAGAGGTCGTTGCTTCAACAGTGGTCGTGGTGATGTCAGCGTCTGGTGAAGAACCGCTAGCATCAAGCTCGATGCCGTAGTGGCCGTAGACACCCGTGCTGGCGGTGCCCCAGGTGATCGTCGTGCCAGTGAATCCACCGTCTCTGAAAGCTGAGACACCACGAGAAGTTGGAACGGTGATGATGCCTTCTGATGCCGGAGAGGTGGGCTCAGTCCAGCCTGTTGGCGCAGTGTATCCAGTCGCCGTACCCTCATCATGGAGGAACAGTAGGGTAGGGTTGCTGGTCAGAACCGCTGAGCCGAATCCTGTTGCGGCAGGCGTACCGGCTGCGTGTTCGTTGTCCTCGCAGGACTGCTTCTTCGCAGTCGAACCGGTCTTCGTCATACCAGAGATGCGGTAGACCCAGACATGGGTTCCGCTCGCCTGATCGGCGGTGTTCGTCACCGTCACCGTAGTGGACACAGCGGAGGTGAGAGCTGTCTGGATGAAGCAGAACGCCTTTCCCTGGTTCCCAGCCGTGGTGATGTCTACGAAGTCAACCTGATCCCATGAAGCTGTGTTGCCGGTAGATGAGGCAGCAGCAGTCGCCTCGGTCCCGTCCGACATGCCAGCCGCGTACCAGAAGCAGACAAGTAGATCACCGGCTGCGGGAGAGAACGCCGCAGTGGTATGAGGGCTGCCCGCCGTATCGTGAATTACAGCGACAAGTTCGCAAGCTACTCCACTGCTCGCTTCAACAGTCGGAGTTGGAATGGTGGTCGTGGCTTGAACGGTAGTCGTGGTAATGTTGACGTCACCACTTGCTTGAACATTCGGTGTGTCAACGGTAGTCGTTGCTTGAACATTCCCGGCGGTAACGTTGACATCTCCCGGAAGTTCAAACTCACCGTAGAAAAGTTCACCTGTTGTACCGCTGGCTGAAGCGTCGTAGAAGTAGCCGAAGACCTTTTTGCCGCCGTTACCTACTGAGTGCGTGAAGACGCTACCAGAGAGAGCGCGACAAGTTACGTTGTTCGCTATCTCAACGTCGGTGCCCCAGCCTGCCTGATCATTGTTTGAATCAAGCCAGATGTCTTTCGTTGCGTCATCGGCGTATGCAACGTAGACGGTCTTGCCGTCAACGCCAACCGCTGCGGTAGGACCAGAAGAACCGTTGTCGTTCGAGCCAGCCGCCACACCAGACACTTGCAGTTCGGTACCGGGTGTTCCGTTGACGATTGGTGCCGCCCACAGGATGTCGGTTGACTTCGCGTAGACTACGACGATTACCTCATCGCCGCCGTCATCGTAGTAGACCGGCTTCCTGACCGTGTGTTCCTGACTGCTCGTGGAAGTTCCTAGACCCGTGGCAATCTGTGTTCGTGCGGACAGGACATCTCCGGTGCTGAGCGTCTTGTAGTACAGAGCACCGTTCGTGAGATCCACGTAGAAGATGTAAACGAGATCCGCTTCGCCGGTAACGGCCACCGCTGCTGAGAAGCTTACGCTAGCCGTGGTGTCAAGTATCTGCTCGCTGCTCCACGTTCCGCCTGTAGAACGGACGCGGACACCTATTCGTTCGTCGGCTCCAGAGGGATCAGTTCTGTAGACTGCGACTACTGTACCGTCAGAGCGAACGGCTCCAGAGCTGAACTGATTGCCTGGATCAACAGCCGGATTGTGAATGAGCTGATCCACGACGCCCCATGTGTCCGGCGTGCCGTGATCGCTGGTTCGGAACGTGTGGTAGTAGATCTCGTAGTTGGCATTTGCGATGACGTGAAGCGTGTTCCCGACCTGGATGATATCAGCGGACTCCAGATCATCATTGGTCGGTGCGTTGGCGGTGTCCTGCGCTGTCCACTGTCGTCCGCCGTCAGTTGACTTCAGAATCCAGGGATAGGATGATGTGTCCGCGACCTCGTGGATCAGGTACAGATTACCGTTCGCGTCACCGATGGGACCAACCTGATTCGCGGTCTCAGAGAACGTTCCGCCGATCAAGTAGTCGGGGACGTTCAGCGTGACGGTTGGATTGGTGTATGTGCCAGCAAATGCTCCAGAGGCACTGTCAACGATGCGATACTCAAAGGTGTCGCCGTCAGCGTTGCGGTCGTGATACAGAGTCGACTCGCCGTAGGACAAGCGGATGCGGAGCGTCCACTCGTACTCAGTGTGCTGATTGTTCAGTGAGATTGCGGGAGTGAGATTGTCTTCTAGCCCGACACCAGCGGTGAATCCGAGTCCCGAACCCGAAAGCAAGTTGGTCGTGGCATCATCGTTGACGTACTGGCTCGACAACAGAATCTCGGTGGAGTCTACTTCAAGAGGTGGAACCTCCAAGTTGACCTCAACGTCTGTCCAAGTCCCGGCGTTGCGGCGATACTGGAGCTTGTAGGTTCTTGATCCCGGAGCTTCGGCGGTTGAGACCTCGAACCGAATGCGGAAGACCTTCTCCGCGTCGATGGTCGCGTTCGTGTCGAGTGCGGCAGCCCATCCGGCATCAGCGTTGAGGGTCTGCGAGTCATCGCTTCGAATGCGAAAGTGCGGCTGACTGACACCAGGAGGTTCGGTTGTAACACTTGGAGTTGGAACAGTTGTCGCGCCTGATACAGTGGTCGTGGTGATGTCTACATCGCCGAAGGGTGGAACTGCGATGACAAGAGCCGCGCCACGAGCGTTGCTGGTGTCACCGCCCCACGCGCCAGGAGCTTCGGAGGCTGCGGCAAGCTGTCTGAATGCGACCGCCGCTTCCACGCCACCTACCACGTCGGCGGTGATGCCTGAGTCGGAGTAATCGGTGTAGTTCGTCGGCGCGGACGCCATACCTGTGTACGAGCCTGTCGTAGCGGTTTCGCCGCTGCCACCAACCGCAATCCAGAGCGTTTCCGCAACATCCCAGTTCGTAGGATTGAGCGTCGTACCAACAGCGGGAGGCGCGGCCGCGCTGGTGGTCATGACGCTGACCTCTGGCGCAAGGGTGGCATGCACACCAGGAATCGACATCAAAATCATCACTGAGTCGTTCGTAGAGGTGTCCGCCGTAGTAACCGTGAAGGTGCCGGTTTCAGACCCAGTGGAAATCTTCCACGCCACGCCAATCGCCATCGTAGCGGTGCCTGCGCGGTCTGCTATCTCCGTGAAGCTACCACCCCAGGAAGAGAACTCTGCGTCGGTACTGTTACCATCGTACTCCACGCAGATGGCGAGGAGCAGATCGCCTGCATTCTTGGTGAGGGAGGACAGGTTGGGAAAGGTCTTGGTGGCCCCTCCCGTCGTGTTGAGCGTGTAGAGGATACGACCTGCGGCAACTGTTGGAATCGTGGGAAAGGCCATCTAGTTACGCGACCGCCTTCGGTGGAGCGTTCGCGTTTCCTACGGGATAGCACCAGTCTTGTTCACTGAATGCGTATAGGAACTCGGCGTACGTCATCGGAATCACGATGATGATTTGTACGCGGATGGACGGTATGTAAACGCGCGCAACTACAGTCCGCGTCACGACACACGCGTCCGCCGCTCCCTGAATGGGATTGACGGATACGCGTGCATCGATCGGCTCTAGCGAAATGCGAGCGTCCTTCAAGCCAGGCTCCTTACGGAACGAGGTCGATGAAGAAGATGCCGTTCGCGTGCGCCGTAACTGAGAACGTACCGGCGGTCGCAGTGAAGTCCGCGCCGAATGTTACAGCTACGATCGGCAGGTTAGCCGCTACAGCGTGAACGATCATGCCGCGAGCAGTGAATGTCGCTGAGGTCCACGATACCGCTGTTGACCACGAATACTTCAACTGTCCCGCTGAACCCAACGCCCACGTCGGCGTACCACCGACCTGCTTTGAGTCCTGAGTGTAGCCACCGGCGGTCGCCAGCTCGTTAGTCGCTGAGTACGCCGCGTCCGTGTCGAAGTTCGGGGTCTTCGTGTCCGTGTACAAGTCAACTTTGTTCGTTGACAGCAACATATCCACGACTGCGTTCGACGTATCGAGTGCGTCTCGGAATGTTACGACGTAAAGACCTGATGCCATTGTCATTCGTAATCGTCTCCTTGAGCGACCTTGACTTTCAAGGTCTTCGGTGTCATGTGCGCGTCCTGGGATCCGTCCCAACGAACGTCGTGCCAACCTGCATTGGAACCGTCGATCTCGTTCGTAACAGGCTGACGCTCGGTGGCACCGAGCTTACGTGGGAACGAAATGCCCTTGAGCTTTTCCTTGAATGGAATCTCTTCGGTCATTGTTACTCCAACTCTCCCAGTAGACGATTGAGATACTCGGACGGCGTCTCTTCTTCCTTCTTGTTCTCGACGGGTTCTTCCGTCTTCTCTTCCTCGATCTCGCCGCCGTTGACCTTCGTGACGAACTGATCGATAGTTGCGGCGATGCTCTCCTTCAACTGAGCGGCTGCTCGTCGTCCGATTACTCGACCAGCCTTGTCGCCGTCTGGAACACCGATTGTGAAGAACGTAGTTCCATCATCTGCGGTGCTCGTGATATATGAAACGACCGCGTTAGAGCTTGTCGTTGAAGTCTTCGTGTCGGCCGTCGTTGTGACAACGGGCGGCTCGATAACCTTCTCCTCATCGGCCTTCTCCTCGGCTTCAGGTTCAGCCGACTCGTTCGCGTAGAGTGCCCGAAGCTGTGCTTCAGCGGCTTCCCGCGTCGGATGGCAACCCGCTGTAGAGTTGTCGTCGTCCTTGATGACGCAGAACTCGTCACCGCGTTCCTCGATGTGCCACGGCTTCGATGCGGCCTTGCCGTCCTCGATCTCTGTCTCGGCGGCCGGACCTTCCAGTTGGCTTTCGTCGATGATAGAGCCGTTCATGTCCTTGAACGGTTCGGTTTTGCCCGACTCGAGATCCACGACGTGCTGAACAGCTTCTTCCTCGCGTTCTAGCATAGCGACGGCCGTGTCCGTAGTGTTCGCAATGACTGCGAACTTGGAGCCAGCCTTCTCCACGTGATAACGCGCTGTCGGGCGTGAGTCTGCCTCACCCTCGAAGAACGTTCGCGTCAGCATACGTGCGATTTCAGGATCTTCCATCGTCTTGATCTGGTCGAAGAACTGATGGAATCGCTTGCCCTGTTCGTAAGCGGCAGTCAATTCCGTCTCAAGTGCAGCCTTCGTACCTACAGTGTAGGTTTCAGGATTCGCGCCCTTCAAGCAGGGTCCACACTCGATCAACTTCAAGTCGAACAGTTCGTTCGCGCCGTCTTCGGCCTTCTTTTCCTTGACGGTGTCATAGGCGAAACTCCACTCCTTGACACGACGTTCCTTCAGCAAGTCATACACCTGAGCGGCGAATGGCTTGTGGACGTCCATGACGCCCTTGACGAGTAGACCTCCGGAAGTTTCAACGGCGTTCTGTGGATCAATCTTACCGATATGTGCTTCCGGATTGAGCCAGTCGTGCGACCAGACAACCGGAATCGGATCGCCCTTCGCGCGCCATTCTTTCAGTGTTGTCTTGAAAGCGCCTGGCATCGTGCGATCACCTTGCAGATCAACGTTGCCGAAGACGGATACAACCGCCTCGAACGTTCCCGGTCCCTCTGTTTCGAGAGCCTTGAACGATCCGATCGTGTAGACCTTCTTCAGGTTCATTCGTTTGTCTCCTGATCTTGCCGCCGACGGCGGCCCGAGTTACATTCAAAGTGAGCGGCGCGAACGTTATCCCATTCATGTGCGCCACCTTCGGATAGTGGAATGACGTGATCGACAGTTCCGTACCGATTGTAGTCGAAGTCATCCCACGGCTTGTCTTCAATCGCTTCTTCACAGAGCCAGCATGTCCACTCGCTCCGGTCGAGTACATCTCGACGTGTAATCGCCCAGTTGAATGGGACGTCTTCATGAGCGCGCTGTTCCCAGCGTCGCTTCATGGACTTCTCTGGCGCCGGCTTCACGATCGTAACGTCGTCAGCCTGCCAGACAAACTTGTTCATCTGAGCCGTTTCAATCTGCTCGATGATACGATGCAGCATCCCGGCCTCTTCGAGGACGGTGCTATTGTCCGCGTGATCTGTTTCCAGATACTCCGCAACCTTCTCAATCATCACGCGCGCTTCATTCGGCGTGCGAACAGCCATGATGTCGTCGTGGATTGTCATACGTCTCTCCATCTTGAAGCGTTGGGGTTCGCGGCGAGTCTTGTACGGCTTGTTCCGCGTCTGCGGAGAAAGCCGATTCAGAATCATCTCGATTTGAGATCTAGCAGTGTCTGTCTTACCTAGTGTGAGAACATAGTCGAGCCGATCGTAAGAGTCCTTGATGAGCAAACTCTGGTAGAACTCCAGTCGTCCCGAATCAGGGATCTTTGCAAGGAGACGAATGTCTTCCCAGTCGGCGACATAGTTTGAGTAGGTCGAAGACTGTTCAAAGCGCTTGTAGATCTTCAACTTCACCGCGAGCGAACGCGCGAAGCACTCAGCGAGTCCTTCTTCCATACCGATCGCTTGCGTGTACGTGTATCCATTCACCGGAGAGATGGCGTGAGACATCTCGTGAAGCAGAACCTTGCGCGCTTCCATGGATCTGGCTCCGGTGCGAGCGGCCATCTTGAAGTAGTCCGTTGCGAAGGACATGACCTGATCCCAGTGCATCGCAGCCGCGACGCCTCTGGACTCGCCAAGAGAGTTGTATCCCTTCGGATATTTCAATCCGGCGGCCTTTCCTGTTACGATCTGACCGTTCCAACGGAACGGAACACCGATCTTGTCAAACTCATTCGCGATCTCGTCCGCGAACTTGAGCATCTCGGTTACGTCGTCTGCGGTAATTCCGGCCCGAGCATCAGAGTATCCTTGGATCTCGATCTTCGAAGGACGGAAGGATCCCGGCTTCCCTTCACTGATTCCAAGTCCAGGCTTGACAGGAGGAGGCTTCGGGATGGGAGGAGGTTTGCGAACGACGGCGCCACCGATCTGTCGGTACGAGCCACCTACGGTGACGTCGTCAATGACCACGACAACTCGATTGCCGGTCTTGCGGATCACGCGGAACTTGAGTCCGCGTGGAAGTAGGACTTCGGCCTGAGCGGTATAGAACTCGTTCAGGCGTGCGATGTACTGTCCGGGTGAACCCTTCGGCAGAAAGACCTCAATGGTCTCGGCTTCACCGTAGGTGTCGCGCGCGATGTCTGTGAACTCATCGGCCTGAGACTTCAGGTAGGAAGTGGAAACATATCCCTTGTCGTCGAACGTATCGCCGACGTCCAGTTTACGGATCCAGCCTTGTACACCGCCGCGATACACCATCATGTCTTGCTGAATCGTGCCAGTGAGAGCCGCGTCCATCAGCCCAACCTGATCGGCGTCCGTTCCTTCGATGACACCTTCACGCAATGAGAAGTTGACGTGCGGATCAGCCATGTAGTCGCTGATGGCTTGTTCCTGATCGCCGGTTAGTTTCTTCTCCCAGTTCGTGTCGAAGACCTTGTTCGCTTCACGAAGCGTCTGGAGTTCTTCCGGCGTGCGAGCAGCCCGAAGACGTCTGTTCGTAACGCCGCCTTCGGCCTTGACGTTTGCTTCCATCGGCATGATGCACTGACAGTTCGCGTTTTCTTTCGGTCCCTGCGAACCGTCGCCCGGATACAGAAGTCCGTTGCCGAACACCTGACCGACCGGAATCGTTTCGCCTGAGATCTTCGAGTGAGTGTGTCGCGGTCGCCGGCTCGTGGTGAGCCACGTCTTGTCGATCTTGACCTTGTCCTTGACGGGAGCCATTAGTGCATCCCGTCAGGAAGAGCCTCATTCTGATGTGCGACTTCCATCGGCGTCCATCCGCAGATCCACGTCGCAGCGCGCATGCCCATGATTCCAGCGCGTTCATCCGCGAACGCGTCTTCCTCGTTCTTCAGCCGCATAGCCGTTTCCTGATTCACTGCTTCAGCGATCGCTTCAGCGCGAGCCTTGATGAGATTAGCGGTGCGGGGACTGTCCCAATCGACGTCCAGATCAGCGGCGACCTTTGTTCCAACGACGTCAGCCGCCTGATACAAGAGCCCGAACAAGTCATCGGTGAGTTCCTTGTTCCATCTGTCCATCTGGAATTCGCCCGTGGCACGCTTCTGTCGCTCGAACGTTCGGCGGAACACGTTCGCGGCGCGTTCCTCGTACCGAATGCGTGTCTCCTTCAAGAACGTAGCCTGTTCATCAAACGCCGCGCGACGTTCGGTAGCGGCGTCAGCCTTCGCAAGCATGTCCTCGATCGACATAGCCTTCTCAGGATTCGTTCCGCCTCCCGGCGTTGTTCCAACCGGCTCGTTTCCTGCGGCCGGAGTCTGGACGGGATTCTGCGGTGACGCTTGCGGACCGCCACCGCGAATACTGTTCGTCGGCGCGTAGATCTTGTCGTCCAGCGGTTCGTCCGTGGGAGGCAAGTCTAGTCGCGCGCGACCTTCGTTCACTGATACAACGGGTCCGCCAACTGTGGTCGCCATGATCTCGGCGCGCTTCTCGAAGTCGGCACGAAGCTTCTCGTCCATGTTGAACGAAACGTAATACTTGGAACGTGCCTTCGAGGTCAGTTCAAACTCAGGTAGGAGTTGCGCCTCGATCTCCATCTCAACGCGCTGCAAGCGCGGAGGGAGTGAGGACTTGTAGAAGAACTTCAGCGTCTCTTCGTCCGCTTCGGCGTTGTTCCCAGCCGCCGCCATCATGGCGGGCGGAATGTGGAAATGAGATGCGATCTCGAGCCGATTCAGTTTGCGAGCGTTCAGGTATTCCAACTCGCGCGGCGACCACTGATGATCTTTCATGGTCTGTCCGGGAAGTAGGACTAGCGGTCGGCCTGAGCCAGTAGGTCCGGCAAGAGAGTCTTCAACGTCAACGAGGAACGATTCCTTAGCGGCGTCCTGCATCGGCTTCGCGTCAATGTGCGACTCGATCACGCCGTCCTTGCGGGCGCTGTTTCGCCATCGGCCTTCGCGATCCATTCCGGCTGCGATATCATCTGCAATGATGCGCCGAACTGTTTCCATCGGTGCGATCGCGCCGTGATTCATAGCAGGATCGTATCCGTGGAACGTTACGAGATCCTTCGGGAGAATGCGCTGTCCGTTCGGAGCCTGATAGTACAGGACGACATACGTGAGCGGATCTCGAATCGGTTGCAGATTGGCGGGCGGGATTCGGTACAGAGCCTTCACGGAACCGCCATCGCGGATCTTCCACCAGAACGCGCGATCGTAGATCTCAATGTCAGCGAACAAGTGGAACCAGAATCGGTACAGTGACTCGCCTGGAACCGGCTCGTTGAGCAGATCCATCATTGGATGATCAATCTCGATACGCGCTGTCGGCTTGTCCTTGCCACGATCGTCTTTGAAGTACATCTTCAAAGAGAGGACCGCTGCTTCGCGAGCAACGATCTCGATTGCGGTCCGAACGTTCGGCTGCGAGGCATAAATCGCAGCATAGTTTCCGCCGACGTTGTACAATCGGACGGCTTGCGTATAGGCGTTCGGAAACTCGACGATGCGTAGTCCGTCCGGAGACAGCGCTTTCGCTTGCGTCTTGCTCGGTGTCTGTGCTTCGGGCGCTTCTTCAGATCCTACGCGTCTTGAGCGACGCTTGAATGGATTTCTCAATCTTCTCCTATCGCACCGCGTACCTTCCGGTCTTGCGTGCGTCTGTTAGGTAGTTCGAGTAAGAGCCGCGATCTCTTCTTCACTGCGTCGTACGAATAGTTTGCAGTGACCTTCCGGTCTTGCGCGGCATTCCGGAACATGATGTCGCTCGATGTGTCCGCACTCCGCGCATGTGATCCGCGGATCAGAATATGCGTCGGCTTGCGTTTGTCCGTCCGCTATCGCGTCGCCTCTCGCTTCCCATGCGAGTGCTCCGGCGGCGGCAGCGTCAATCTTCTTAGGGGACGCGGGATGTTCTTTCGAGATGACGTGCATCTTGCGTCCATCGTCATCCAGAACGTTTGTCTCGCGCCGGCGAGCGTTCGCAATGTGCTGAGCGAACAGCGGATCGCCGTCATGCGATACATCTTTCGTTTGCATGGCGGAAGCATACTTCCGGATCATGAGACTGGTGGCTTTCGGGCGTGACATGAGCCACTCCACGATCACACGTTCGCCCCATCTTCCTTGCCAGCGTTCCATCAGCGGCGAGATGTTCGCGTACTGAGAGCCAGGGTCGATGTACACTCGCCAGACATCGTATCGCTCGAACGCGTCTACCATGACACCGTCAGCCGCGTCGAAGTCATGTTCGTAGTCGTCGTCCGCGTTCGCGGGACGTTCGTAGATTGCAAGCGGCCACTGGAAGCCGGAAGACACTTCGCATGCGATGAGTGCCAGTGCGTCTCGGTATCGCGCGCCGTCCACGCCGATTACGATCTGCGAACGTGGCTCGGGCTGATAGCTCGCGCGAACAAGAGTGCGCCAGACTGGCGCATCGAACGCATGATCTTCGCCCGGAACAATCCGGTTCAAGAAGTAACGTTCCGCGGTGGCGATCTCGTTCTTCTTCAGGTACTCGTCGATCTCGTCTTTGATGCGTTCCAAGTCCACGTGAGCCGAGCCAGCATAAACGCGTCTCAGCATGCGATCAACGTCGCGCTGATTGCGAATGCTTCCTGGTCCTGCTTCGGCCATCATCTTGAACGTGTTCGTTCCGTATTCCCACGTCTGCTGACCGACGCTGTCTTCCGCCGGATCCCAGGCGTTACAGATCTGCATGAAACGCGCGCCCATTCCGGCGAGAGAACGATACTGAGTGTCTGCGAGTTTGCGTCCTTTGTTCGCAATGTCCCACGACTGTACCTCGTCCTGGACTACGAACGTGGCTCTCGCTCCCTGTCTGGACTTTGCGGACGCCGTCACGGGAACGATCTGTCCGCCGTTCGGCATGTTGATTCGCGTCAGTCCGGTGTCTGGAATGTCGAACTTCAGCGGCGAGAGTTCAATCATGGGAAGCAGCGCATCCCACACGTTCCCCGCCTGATCTTCGGACTGAGCCGTGATCACGACGAGAGGCGTGTTCCACTCCGCGCCGACTGGCTCTCCGTTCGCGTCCCATCCTGCGAACCGAACGGGTCCGGCAGCTTCCGCGATTGCGACTGCTGCTGCGAACGGACTCTTTCCAGCCTTCTGTGGCTGAACAAGCAATCCGCCGCGCGAGTACACGAATGCTCGGCTCGGTCGCCGGCGTTCATCTGTCTCAACTCGAACGTCCGCGTCTTCGTGCAAGACGTAGAAGTTGAACAGAAATTCTGTTTGAGCCTCGGACGGTACGAAAGGATCGCCTCGAAACTCGCCGTCAGGAATGACGACGTTCGCTACGATCCAATCGTACACTAGATGCCCGAGTGTAGGAACTTCACCCGCGACTCGTGGTCCACGCCACGGCATGAGATCCCTCCTTTGTCTTTCGTTAGGCGGTTGACGTTTCGGCGCTGTTCTGCGCGAACGTCTGAAGAGCCGCCACCGCTCCTGCGATGAGCAACGGTAGAAGTTGCGAAGGCAACTCGGCTACGTCTGTCAAGTCCGCAACGAGAACGGTCGCTAGACCGGCGGCTACGAACTGCAAGAACGTTGCGAGAGCCTTTCCTGCGGGAGTTGTCGCCGCGAGATCAGTCGCCGCAGCTTGCGCGAACGAAATCGCTCCGGCCACCAGAGCCGCGACTACACCGATCGTCAACACGACGAGTCCGGCGTGATAGTCTCCAGCCTGAGCGGCCACGACAACGGCTCCGAGGACACCGACCATAGAGGCGGCGAACGTTCGGATACCCTTTGCAAGTGGACTCATTCTTCTTCCTTCCATCTCGAGATGTGTTTCCGTGCGTTGCATGCACGATAGGTGCCGTCCGTTCAGCGCGGTATCGTGCGGGAGAGACGCGGAACTATAATCGCGTTCTCATTTCGCCTGTTCACGATGGAGTCGCACTCGGTACGAACGGTGCATGTCCATTCGCGGACGGCACGTCTTCTTCAACTTCGACTTCGGGCTGTTCATCTGTTTCCCAGCGCAGATCCATCATCGCACGCGGCGAGATACCGATCTTCGAATCGAGTTGACGTACTTCAGCAAGAAGTTTGTAGTTGTCGGCGTCGGATGCGCGGACGAATGCGCGAACGTAGAGAGCCACGATATCTTCGCAGTGCATCCGTTCCCACTCGATCGCTTGCGGAAGCTTCCAGAGTCTGATCCACATCGCGTCTTCGTCGTCGCTTGCGAAGGTTGTGAGAGGCCACGACGGAGTCGGTCCGCTTCGACCTTCGGCTGGAAGATGCTTGAATCCGTGCGCCGGAGTCGCGTTCGGACGCCGCTTCGCGTTAGAAGCCTTCGGCAGCGGTCCGGAAGTCATTTACGATACCTTCGCGAATCGCGAAGTCCAGACGTTTGGAAAGTTCGGATTCCACGGCTGCGCGGTTCCGTCAGTCGGATGAATCGTGATCACGTTCGGAGTCCGCGCTTCGAGCGCTATGATGCGAGCGCGAAGCGCTTCGACTTCGGCTTCCAGTTGCTTGATCTTCTTCTTCATGACTCTCCAATCGGACGGCGATACAGTCGTCGCCGGCGCCTTGATTGTGGACGATCTTTTTCGCGTCGAACGTTTCGCCGCAACGCGGACACGTCCCCTTCTCCATTCAGATTCTCTCCTGTAGTTGACGTCCTATATGTTCGGTGTACGCTGGCGGAATAGCCTCGTTCACTTCACGTGATGTCATGCGCCACCAGATACCCATCGCATCACGCTTCGCACTGAGAGGAGCGTTCCCTCCACCCGTCACCTGAACGTACCCTGTCCATGGACTACCCTGTAGGTAGTGACGCTTCCGCTTATCATGAGTGAACACTAGAGGGTGAGTACCATGTGGAGGTGCCTGTAGTGGAACGTTCACGTTCGACTCGAACAAGCGATGACGAATGACCCTCAGCGCTGGGAACATGGTCCCGCATAGCATGAGAGGTGAGTGGAGCGGTGCGCCCTCTACATTCTCAATGACATATGTCTTGTCTGGAATCCCTTGCAATGCAGAACGTACCGTACCTATTAGATCAGGATGTGCATTCGCATTCGCATTCCGATGTGCTAGGTCAGAGTAGTGTTGGCATGGTGGAGAAGCATGGATGACGTCGAACGAGGAGAGATACTTCCTGTCCTGTAGCACGGTGAGGGCGTCAGCCTGATGGTATGTGAAGGGATAGTGAGGCTGAGGGTGTAGGTCCACACCTACTACGGTGTAGCCTGACAGTGAGTAGCCGACTGATGCTCCTCCTCCTCCACAGAACAGGTCTAACAGCGTAGGATTGTGCATACATACTCCGATGAGAGACGAGACGAGAGAGACACGACGAGAGAGACGACGAGACGATGCGATGGAAAACGATTCGTCTCCTCTCGTCATCGTGATACAATCACTGATACAATCAGCTGAGAGACGCATGTCTGCAATCCCTTGCACCGCAACGAGTTACAGACGTGTAGCTCAGGGTGGGGGGCTTGCGATGCGAATACGATAGGACGCAGCAAC
>Ga0105340_1000181_pt1 | contig 30824 bp, 28 predicted proteins | sample EasRivMeERMLT700_FD_89676 | JGI IMG/M metagenome (GOLD analysis project Ga0105340, IMG submission 89676) | Soil microbial communities from meander-bound floodplain in the East River, Colorado, USA - East River MetaG ERMLT700 | ecosystem: Environmental > Terrestrial > Soil > Floodplain | place...
AAGCGTACTGACATCAAGCGCGTCCTCGTCATCGGCTCGGGGCCGATTGTCATCGGCCAGGCGTGCGAATTCGACTACTCCGGTACGCAGGCGTGCAAGGCGTTGCGCGCCGAAGGACTCGAGGTCATCCTCGTCAACAGCAATCCGGCGACGATCATGACGGACCCCGAGATGGCCGACCGCACCTACGTCGAGCCGCTGACGGTGGATATGGTCGAAGCGATCATCGAGAAGGAGCGCCCCGACGCGGTGCTGCCGACCGTCGGCGGTCAGACGGCGCTCAACCTGGCGGTAGCGCTCGCCGACCGCGGTGTGCTGGAAAAGTACAACGTCAAGCTGATTGGCGCGCAGATCGACGCCATCAAAGTGGCTGAAGATCGACTGCTGTTCCGCAACGCGATGGAGGAGATCGGCGTCGAGGTCCCGCAGAGCGGCGTCGCGAAATCACTCGATGACGCGCTGGCGTGCGTCGAGGAGACGGGCTTCCCGTCGATCATCCGCCCGTCGTTCACGATGGGGGGCGTCGGCGGTGGCATCGCCTACAACATCGAGGAGTTTCGCGAGGTCGCCGGCCGCGGCCTCGACCTCAGCCCCGTGCACGAGATCCTCGTCGAGGAATCCGTCATTGGCTGGAAGGAATTCGAGCTCGAGGTGATGCGCGACGTCGCGGACAATTTTGTCGTCGTCTGCTCGATCGAGAACATCGACCCGATGGGCGTGCACACCGGCGACAGCGTCACCGTGGCGCCCGCGCTCACGCTCACCGATAAGGAATACCAGCGGATGCGCGACATGGCGCGGCGGATCATCCGGCGCGTCGGTGTCGAGACCGGGGGGTCGAACATCCAGTTTGCGGTCAATCCCGACGACGGTCGCATCGTCGCCATCGAGATGAACCCGCGCGTCTCGCGATCGTCTGCGCTCGCGTCGAAGGCAACCGGCTTTCCGATCGCCAAGATCGCCGCAAAGCTCGCTCTGGGGTATCACCTGGACGAGATACCCAACGACATCACGCGGCTCACACCGGCGTCCTTCGAACCGACGATCGACTACATCGTCGTCAAGTTCCCTCGGTGGAACTTCGAGAAGTTCCCGCAGGCGGATCGCACGTTGACGACGCAGATGAAGTCGGTGGGCGAGGCGATGGCCATCGGCCGCACGTTCAAGGAGGCCTTCCTCAAGGCCGTGCGTTCGCTGGAGCTGGGACGATTCGGGCGCCTGTTCCCGGATATTCCGGACGAAGCGAGCGACCAGGATGAAGATGACACCGCGCTGCGGAAGCGGCTGGTCGTCCCGAGCGATCGCCGCATGTGGGCGGTGTTTCGCGCGTTGCGCCGTGGCTGGACGATTGAAACGATCCACGAACTGACGAAGATGGATCGCTGGTTCCTGCAGCAATTTGCCGAGATCGTGGCGTTGCGCGAGATGGCCGCGCTCGGCGAGTTCCGCGAGATTTCCGTCGACTTGCTGCGCACGCTGAAACGGAACGGTTTCAGCGACGAAGACATCGGCGCCGTCTACGGTGTGGACGAGGAGGTCGTGCGCCAGCGGCGGCTGGATGAAGGGCTTGTGCCTGCCTACAAACGCATCGACACGTGCGCCGCGGAGTTCGAGTCCTTCACGCCGTATATGTATGGTACGTACGAAGAGGCGTGCGAGGCCGACCCGACGCCACAGAAGAAGGTGATCATCCTCGGCAGCGGACCCAACCGCATCGGGCAGGGCATCGAGTTCGACTACTGCTGCTGCCACGCGGTGTTCGGCTTCCGCGAGGAAGGTTTCGAGACGGTGATGGTGAATTGCAACCCGGAAACGGTGTCGACCGACTACGACACCGCCGACCGGCTGTACTTCGAGCCGCTGACGTTCGAGGATGTCATGGGCGTCATCGACCGCGAACGAAGCGCGGGTGGGGATGTCTCGTGTGTCGTGCAGTTCGGCGGCCAGACACCGCTGAAGCTCGCGCTGGCGTTGCTGGACGCGGGTGTCAAGATCCTTGGGACCACGCCCGATTCGATCGATCTGGCCGAGGATCGGCAGCGGTTCTCGCAACTGCTGTGGGACCTCGGCGTGCCGCAGCCTGCGAGCGGCACCGCGGTCTCGCGCGAAGAGGCGCGCGAGGTGGCGGAACGCATCGGCTATCCCGTGGTCGTGCGCCCGTCATACGTGCTGGGCGGACGCGGTATGGCGATCGTGTTCGATTCGGGCGCGCTCGATCGGTACATGATCGGGGCGGTTGATGTATCGCACGATCGTCCGGTGCTTATCGATCGCTTCCTCGAAGATGCCTTCGAGTTCGACGTCGACGCGGTCGCGGACGCCACAGGGGCGGTCGTCATCGGCGGCATCATGGAGCACATCGAGGAGGCCGGTATTCACTCCGGCGACAGCTCCTGCGTGGTTCCGCCGTTCATGGTGGCCGAGCGCCACCTCGGCACGATTCGCGAGTACACGCGGCGCATCGCGCGCGCGCTCAAGGTCGTGGGACTGATGAACATCCAGTACGCGCTCAAGGACGACATGGTGTACGTCCTGGAAGTGAATCCGCGGTCGTCGCGGACGGTGCCGTACATCTCGAAGGCGACCGGGGTCCCGATGGCCAAGGTGGCCGCGCGCGTCGCCGCGGGTCGCACGCTCGCGGAACTCGGCGTCGTCAATGATCTTGAAGCCGCTGGCGTGTTCGTGAAGAGCCCCGTGTTCCCGTTCGTGCGTTTCCCGGGTGTGGATACGATCCTTGGCCCGGAAATGAAATCGACCGGCGAAGTGATGGGGTGCGCCGACAACTTTGGCGCTGCATTCAGCAAGGCCATGATGGGTGCCGGCCAGCGGCTGCCGGAAAACGGGTGCGTCTTCATCAGCGTGAACAACAGCGACAAGCCGACGGTCGTGCCGGTGGCGCGCGACCTTGCCGCGCTCGGGTTCACGATTGCCGCCAGCCGCGGGACGGCCGCGTTCCTGCGGGCCCATGGCATCGACGTCGAAGTGATTTACAAGGTCAACGAAGGGCGCCCGAATATCGCGGATCAAATCGTCAACCGCAAGATCGACCTGGTGATCAACACACCGCTGGGACGCGAGTCGTTTTTCGATGATCGGGCCGTGCGACGGGCCGCGACGATGGCGCAGGTGCCGTGTATTACGACGTTGACCGGGGCGACGGCGGCGGTGAGCGCCATCAAAGCGCTCAGATCCCAGACCCTGACGGTGCGGTCGCTTCAGGATTACTATGCGGGGGTAGAAGCAGGCGCCTGAGATGAACCACGAAGTCTTTTCAACCACGAAGGCCACGAAGGACACGAAGAAAAATGAATCCGTCGTGCTCCTCGTGACCTTCGTGGTTTCAACGATCTTCGTGGCCTTCGTGGTTAGTCTTTCGGCACAGACCTTTCGCGGCGGCGTCACCACCGTCGAGATTCCGGTCACCGTCACCGACAGCTCCGGCCGCCTCATCATGGGCCTCACGAAAGAGGACTTCGAAGTCTTCGAAGACGGCGATCCGCAGCCGGTCACGCAGTTTTCCGACAAGCGTACGCCTGTCAGCGTCGGCGTGCTCCTCGACATCAGCGACAGCATGCGGGGTCAGCCGATCGTCGACGCGCGGACCGCGCTCGATCGCTTCATGGCGGATCTGCTGGACCAAAGCGATGAGGGTTTCGTCGCGGCCTTTAGTCACCTCCCCCGCATTCTTACGACATGGACCGCCCCGCCATCGCGGCTGGCCGGACGGCTCGGGAACGAGCGGCCTGCCGGCGGCACGGCGATTTACGACGCGCTCTTCGCGGCCACGCCGATGTTTCAGCGGCGTCACCAGACGCGCGCGGCCCTGATCGTCATCTCGGACGGCGCCGACACGGCAAGCGACCACTCGCTCGCGCAGGCACGCGAGACGCTGCGGCGAAGTGACGCGTTCGTGTATGCGATCGCGATCGACTCCGCGGCGGATAAGCGGGTCAGCACCAAGGTGAATCCCGAGGCGCTGCGCGAGATCACCGGTCCGAGCGGAGGCTATACCGAAGTGGTCCGGACCTACGAAGACCTGGGCCCCGCCACACAGCGGATCGCGGAGGAGCTCAACTCGCAATACACGCTCGGCTACGCGGCCGTGCGCCCGCAGGACGGGAGCTGGCGGTCGATTCGCGTGCGCGTCAAGAACCGCGATTACATCGCCCGTTCGCGCCGCGGGTATTTCGCAGCCATCCCTCCGTGAACGTAGCGAACTTACCAAGTCCCAAACCCCAAATCCCAAGCTCCAAATCCAAACCAAGAACCCAAAATTAGAACCCCGGATCCCGAATCCCGAATCCCGGATCCCGGAATCCCGTCCACCCCCTTGACCGACCATTAAGGTCGGGTATAAAGTTCCTGAAATTGAGACTCAGTCTCAGTCATCTCAGGAGCCGCCCGTGTCCGACCGCCGTGCACCAATTGCCCCCCGAAGCTTTCCGACGCTGCGAACCCTCGTCTTCTGGCCGCATCTCATCGCCGGCGTCAGCGCGGGCCTGCTGATTCTGCTGATGTCGGTCACCGGCGTGCTCTTGATGTACGAGCGCCAGCTCATTGCCTGGTCGGACCGCGCCTATCGGTCGGCGCCAGCCGGGTCGACGCGCCTTCCGCTCGGAACACTGCTGCAGAGGGTTCAGGAGACCTATCCCGACCTGGCGCCGACGGCTGTGACGATAGCCGCGGACCGAGAGGCGCCTGTGACACTGACCGTCAGGCAGCGCGCGCTATACGTCGACGCGTATTCCGGACGGGTGCTCGGGGAAGGCAATCAAACCGTGAGGAGCGTCATGAGCGAGATCCGGTCATGGCATCGCTGGCTCTCGGTGGATGGGGATGGCCGCCCTGTGGCCAGGTTCTTCACTGGATGGTCGAACGCCGTGTTCCTGTTCATCGTGACATCGGGTTTCTACCTGTGGTTCCCACGAGAGTGGAGCTGGCAGCACATCCGGTCCCGGGCATTCTTCAACGGCAAGCTCCGGGGCAAGGCGCGTGACTTCAACTGGCACCACGCGATTGGTGTGTGGTCGCTGATCCCTCTGTTTGTCATCGTGGCGAGCGCGTTGCCCATCTCATTCCCCTGGGCGAACGCCGCGCTCTATCGCGCGGTCGGTGAAGAGCCGCCGAGGCCGGGAGGTGGTGGACGCGATGGTGATGCCGCTCCAAACGGCCTTCGGGAGACGCCCGAGTCTTCCGAGACCTCGCCTGACGCGATGAACGCGCTCTGGATTCGCGCGGAAGCACAGGAAGAGGGGTGGACGACCATCACGATGCGGATGCCCGCGTCGGCGCGCGCCCCGTTGACATTCGCCATCGATCGCGGAAACGGGGGCCAGCCACAGGTTCGATCGACCCTCACGGTGGATCGGAACAGCGGGGCGATCCGTTACGAAACGTTCGCGGATCAAAAGCTGGGAGCGCGCCTGCGAAGCCTGTCGCGCTTCGCCCACACGGGAGAGGTTCTCGGTGTGACGGGCCAGACGATTGCCGGACTCGCCTCGGCAGGCGCCTCGGTCCTCGTGTGCACGGGCCTCGCGCTCGCGTTTCGTCGTTTCCGTGCCTCGCTGCGGCGCCGCACGGAGCGCCAGATGCCTGCTGCTGAGACAACCGCGGCGTGACCCGTCGAGAGACACTCGCATGAAGAACAGAACCTCTCGCGCGTCTCTTCCCAGGTCCCCTCGTCCCAGGAAGCGCGGAACCGCCCGTCTATTCGTGTTCGGCGCGGCTTTCGCCGCCTCGACGGCCGTGACTGGAGCCGGCGTCGCGCCCGCCCGGGCGGCACAGCTTGGTGGGAACGAACGTTCCCCAGTGGGCTCTGGCGCGGTCTCCGCGCCCGCGGCTCAGGATCCAACCGCCGTGCGCTTCGACATTCCTCCAGGCCCGTTGCGCGAAGTCGTCGAACGATTCGAGTCGGTCGCGGGAATCCGAGTGACGATCGCGATGGATGGGATCGGTGACATCCACTCAGCCGGAGTGGCCGGCGTCATGTTGCCGCAGGAGGCGCTCGATCGGCTCCTGAATGGCACCGGCGTATCGTTCGCCTTCACCGCACCAAACGCCGTGACGCTCGACATCAAAGCGTTGTCAGAATTCGTCGCGGTTTCGGGAGACGCTCCGACCCCGTCTTCGCCGAAGTACACCCAGCCGATTCGCGATACGCCTCAGACCATCGTCGTAATCCCGCAGGCCGTATTGCAGGAGCAGGGGATGACCTCGCTGCGCGATGCGCTGCGCAACACCCCGGGAATCACATTGACAGCAGGGGAGGGAGGAACGGCGCCAGGCGACAACCTGCTGATCCGCGGCTTCAGCGCGCGAAACGACGTGTACATCGACGGCGCTCGCGATCCGGGCGTGGTCAGCCGCGACACGTTCAATACCGAGGTGGTGGAGGTCGCAAAAGGACCGTCGTCGGTTACGGCGGGTCGCGGGTCCACGGGCGGATCGGTGAACCTCGTCACGAAGACCGCTAACCTTGATGATTCCGCGAATTTCCGGGTGACCGGCGGCAATGCCAGTTACAAGCGAAGCACGCTCGACGTAAACCGCAGGCTGGGCGATTCGGTGGCGCTTCGAATCAACGGGATGTGGCAGGACACAGGTGTCCCGCGTCGTGATGAGGTCACCCAGAAAGGCTGGGGCTTTGCGCCCTCGGTTGGTTTCGGCCTGGGCACTCCGACGTCGTTGACGATCGGTTATCAGCACCTGCGGCAGAACAACATTCCGGACTACGGGTTGCCCGGCACGTTACCCGATCTCGCGGTGGCTGCCGGCAGGACCGTCAATGACCTGGACTTCAGCAGTTTCTACGGGTTGGTCTCGCGCGATCACGAGAAGACAAAATCGGATGTCGCGACTGGGACGATCGAGCATCGGTTTAACAGGACGCTGAGCCTGCGCAATCTCACTCGCTACGGCCGGAACGCCCTCGATCGAGTGGTGACGTCGCCGCGCGCAGCGACCGCAGCCAACGCCGCTACCGACCCCGGCTTCAATCCCGCAATGTCTCAGGTCCGTCGCACCGACACGAAGTATCAGTACCGCGACGACAGGACGCTGACGAACCAGACGGATTTCACAGCGGACCTCAAGACCGGCGTCATCGGGCATAGCGTCGTTGCCGGCCTGGAGTTGGCGCGAGACCGTCAGCCGAGCGATGCGGTGACCGATGCGTTCAGCAACGGACGTCCCCCAGTAACCGATCTGTTCACGCCGAATCCCGACGACACATATGCGCCGGCACTCGTAAAAACGGGCGCCTCATCGGAAGCGCGTTCGATGTCGACCGCCGCGTACGCGTTCGACACGGTGAAGCTTGGCGATCATCTGCAGCTCGACCTCGGCGGGCGGTGGGATCGCATCAAAGTCGACTACACGACGGTGGCGACGTCAGGCGGTGCGACGAACTTCGGGCGTACCGACAATGCGTTCAGTAGCCGCGCCGGCGTGGTCTACAAGCCGGTTACGCGCGGCACCCTGTATGCGGCGTACAGTACGTCGTTCAGCCCGTCGTACGACGGGAGCTTCGGGCTCACACTGGCCGCCACGGGTGTCAATGCAGCCGCGCTTCCTCCGGAGCGGAGCCGCAACCTCGAAGCGGGAGCCAAGTGGGACCTACGGAACAACCTGTTCGCTACCGCGGCGTTCTTCCGGACGGAGAAGACGAACGCGAAGACCACCGACGTGAGCGGCGCAACCGTACTCGCGGGCGATCAGCAAGTGAGCGGCGTCGAATTCGGGGTATCTGGAAACCTGACGTCGCGATGGGGGATCTTCAGCGGCCTCTCTCTGATGAACGGGACCGTCCAGGAGTCGGGCGTCGCCGCCGAAGTGGGCAGGCGCCTGTCGTACGTGCCGAAGAGCTCGTTCAACCTGTGGACGACTTACAGACTACCGCTCCACCTCACGCTGGGCGGGGGCGCGCAGTTCACCGACGGCTACTTCTTCAACAACAGCAACGCCTTGACCACGGCGAATGCGGCGGCGATTCAACGGCTCACGAAATACTGGCTGTTCAACGCCATGGGGAACTACGAAGTGAACGGGCATCTGAGTCTGCAGGTGAATGCCACGAACCTGGCCAACGCGCGGTATGTGGATCGGGGCTACACCGGGCATTTCATACCGGGGGCAGGACGGGCAGTGCTTCTTGGTCCCGTCTTCTCGTTCTAACAAACACGAGCGACTGCGATGCTTCTTCAGATTCCGGATGTGCTGACCGCCGAACAGGTGGCGCACGCGCGCGACCTGCTCGATACCGCCAATTGGGTTGATGGCCGGGTGACTGCTGGCCATCAGTCGACGCAGGTCAAGGACAACATGCAGTTGCCGGAGGACCACCCCGTGGGGCGGGAACTGGGCGACATGATCCTCGAGGCCCTTCAGCGCAACGCGCTGTTCATCTCGGCCGCGTTGCCGCTGCGGGTGTTTCCACCCTTGTTCAACCGCTATCGGGGCGGTCAGTCGTTCGGGAACCACGTCGACAACGCCATCAGGCAAATCTCGGGGACCCACCTCCGCATTCGGACCGATCTCTCAGCGACACTTTTCCTCGGGGAACCTGAAGAGTATGACGGCGGGGAACTCGTGGTCGAGGATACGTACGGCGTCCACAGCGTGAAGCTGCCGAGTGGCCACATGGTGCTGTATCCATCGACCAGCCTTCACCACGTGCGTCCGGTCACGCGCGGCGCGCGGGTCGCGTCGTTCTTCTGGATTCAGAGCATGCTGCGTGATGATGGCGATCGCACGCTGCTGTTCGACTTGGATACCGCGATTCAGCGACTGACGGTCGACATGGCGGATCATCCGGCGGCGGTCCAGTTGACGGCCGTGTACCACAACCTGCTCCGGAGATGGGCAGACCTGTAGGCGCCAGGCCCGTACTCGTAGAGGCGGACCTTCAGGTCCGCCTGGATGACGGCAGGCCCGTAGTCGTAGAGGCGGACCTGTAGGCGCGAGGCCCCGAGGTCGTAGAGGCGGACCTGCAGGCGCGAGGGCCCCGAGGTCGTAGAGGCGGACCTTCAGGTCCGCCTGGATGACGGCAGGTTCTGAGACGCGACTCGCCGCGGCAGTACGTAGGAAACGAAACCACGAAGATCTTGTTAACCACGAAGGCGCGAAGGACACGAAGAATTCCTAACCTTAGTGCACTTCGCGTCCTTCGTGGTTCAAGCATTTTCGTGTCCGCGCGTCTTGCAGCAGGCGCTTCGTGGTCCCTGCGGCGCTGCTTCCAGCCATCGCGCTGATCGCCGGCACGGCCGGCGGCATCTCATTTCCCCTTCCCTGGCGCCTCGCGCTGTGCGCGCTCCCACTGATTGCTACGGCCGCTACTGTCGCCTGGCGGCGTCGATCGCAGCGGATCACCATCGCGCTCATCGCCTTCGCGTTCGGCTGCGCAGGTGCGGTGCTTGGTGCACAGTCGCGTGAAGCGGCCGTCGACACGCCGCTGCGGGCGCTGCTCGATGGCGAAATCGGCGGTTTCCGCCTCGAGACGTTTGGCCCTTCCGGAATTCACGATCCCATCCCGACACGACTGCTGCTAACGGAGGACGCGAGTCCGCGTGACGAGGTCACGTTGCGCGCCGACGTGCTCGCGATCCGGCTTCACGGCAGATGGTTGCCAGCATCCGGTGGGGTCGTGGTCACTGTAGGTGGTCGGGTGGCCATGGAACAGGTGGGCGCGTGGCGAAGAGGTCGCACGGTCGAGGCGCCGATCACGTTCCGGCGGCCCGCGCGTTACCTGGACGAAGGGGTCGCCGACTTCGAGCGGCAGAGCGCGATGGACGGCGTCACGCTGCTCGGTTCAATTAAGAGCGGCCTGCTGATCGAAGTACTCGGGCGCGGGACCAGGCTCAATGAAGTCGCGGCTGATGTCCGTGCGGCGGTCCGCGATCGCGTCGCCCGGCAGGTCTCGCCGCTCAGCACGCTGTCCGCGGCAATCGTGTCGGCGGTGCTGATTGGAGACCGCAGCGGACTGCCAGACGAGGTGCGGACGCGACTGCAGGCGGCGGGCACGTATCACGTCATCGCGATTTCCGGGGGCAACATCGCCATCCTTGCAGCCGTCATCCTTCTTGCGCTGGCGATCACTGGAACCTCCGGACGACGCGCAGCGCTGGTCACGCTCGTCGTGCTCGTTGGATACGCTCAGGTGGTCACTGCGGGGCCGTCGGTGTGGCGTGCAACGCTCGTGGCTGTCGTCTACCTTGTCGCGCGGCTCCTCGACCATCGGAGCGCGCCGTGGCAGTCGATGGCGGTAGCCGGCGGGCTGCTGGCGTGCGCGCACCCGCTCGACGTTCGCAACGCCGGATTCATCCTCACCTTTGGGGCAACGGGCGCGCTTCTGGAGGTTGCGCGCCGCATGTCGATGATGCGGTCCGGACCTTCATCGATGATGCGGCGCGGACCTTCAGGTCCGCGATCTCGCATCATGACTTGGCTGACGACGTCGGTCGCCGCATCCGCAGCGGTAGAAGTCGCATTGCTCCCCGTCATGGCCATCACGTTTTCGAGAATCACCGGCGCGGGGCTGGTCCTCAACCTTGCTGCGGTCCCTCTGATGGCGGTCGTGCAGCTGGCGGGCCTGGTGATCGTCTGCGCTGACACCTTCAATGGGGTCGCCCGGCTCGCCGCGTGGTTCGCGCACCTCGCCGCGGCGGGAATCGTGGAAAGCGCACGGCTCGTTGACGTGGCGCCATGGCTGACGCGGCGTGTCCCCCCACCCTCGATCGTCGTCGTCATCGTTTATTACGCAGGTCTCGCCGCAATGTTCATCCACGGGTGGCGGCTTCTTCGCATCGGTGGTGCGGCGTGTCTCGTCATCGCGGGCGTGTGGATAGTCGCGGGGGTCAACCCTGTTGCCCCGCCACCTGCCGACGCATCCTTGCTCCGGCTGACGATGTTCGACGTCGGGCAGGGGGACGCGATGGCATTGCAGGCTCCGCAAGGTGTGGCGAGACCCTTTGCGCGCGGTGTAGGGCGGTCCTTTACGGACCGCCAGACGATCATCGTGGATACCGGCGGCAGTCCCTTCGGAAACAACAACTTCGATATCGGCGCACGGGTCGTCGAACCCGCGCTCTGGGCGACTGGCGTCAGGTCGCTGCAGACGCTTCTGCTCACGCACGGCGATCCCGATCACATCGGCGGGGCAGTGGCGCTCATCGACGACTTTCAGCCGGATGCAGTCTGGCAGGGCATTCCCGTGCCGCACGCCGTCGCGTTACAAGCCGTGCTCGCTCGCACGGCTGAGGCGGGCACACGTGTGGAAGAACGGGTCGCGGGTGAGGAGCTCGCCCTGGGCGCGGCGCGGATCCGTGTGCTCCATCCGCCTCCGCCCGACTGGGAACGCCAGAGAGTGCGTAACGACGATTCCGTCGTGCTGGAAGTGTTGTATGGCGACGTTGCGCTGCTGCTGACCGGTGACATCGGCAGCGCCATAGAACGCGCGATCGTCCCGCACCTCACCCCGGCGAAGACTCGCATCCTCAAAGTCGCGCATCACGGCAGCCGGACCTCGACGTCACAGGAGCTCCTGGACTCGTGGCGGCCGCAGATCGCGCTCATCAGCTGTGGCCGTGGCAATCCATTCGGTCACCCCGCCCCCGAGGTGGTCGAGCGCCTGATCGCCGCAGGGGCGACGGTCTATCGAACCGATCGTGACGGGGAGATTACCGTCGAAACAGATGGCGAGCACGTATTCGTGGGGACGTTCACTGGAGGAAAGAAATGAACCACGAAGAACACGAAAAATATCGAAGGCCACGAAACTTTGGAAGATGAGGAGCTGTGAGGACGTTCACTGGAGGAAAGGATGAACCACGAAGGTCACGATGAGCGCGAAGGTCACGAACACCCGGTTTGGGACAAATTTCATATGCGGGTCGCATCGCCACTTACGTCGGAAGCCGAGCTCGCTATGACGCAGACCATCGGTTGCGCACTTGCCGTCCACCGCGCGCTAGGGCCTGGCTTCCTGGAATCGATCTACAGGAAGGCCATGTGCGTCGAGCTCGAGTCGAGAAACATCGCTTACGAATGCGAGCGCAAGATCACAGTGAACTATCGTGGCGTGCAGATTGACGGTCAACGAGTCGACCTGATCATCGAAGGATTGATCGTCGTTGAACTGAAGGCCGTTATCAGCCTTGACGACGTGCACAGCTCGCAGCTCGTGTCGTACTTGCGAACCACCGGCTTGCGCGGAGGCCTCTTGATCAATTTTCGTGTGTCGCGCCTGCAGCAAGGGCTTCGTCGCGTGGTGTTGTGAAAAGAGATCCTTCGTGACCTTCGAGCCTTTCGTGTTCATCGTGGTAAATCTTTGACTCGTTGCCATTCTGCTTCCATTTCCTCGAGCGTCGCGTCACTAAGCAGCTGCCCGCGCGACGCAAAAGCGCGCTCCAGTGCATCGAACCGTTTGGTGAACTTCTCGTTGGCTCGCCGCAGCGCGGCCTCTGGTTCGATGCCGAGCTTTCGTGACAGGTTACTGATCGCGAAGAGCAGATCGCCCATTTCCTCTTCCGCACGCGACAGGTGACCGGTCGCGCCCGACTCGACTTCGCGCCGGACCTCCGCGACTTCTTCTTCGATCTTGTCGAGCACGTCGCCCGCCTTCGCCCAGTCGAATCCAACTGCCGCGGCACGGGCGCTGATCTCATAGGAGCGCAGCAGAGACGGGAGCGACTTCGGCACTCCGCTGAGTGTCGTCTTCGTCGGCGGTGAGTCCGCGTTACCCTGAGCGGCGCGCTCCCGCGCCTTCATCGTTTCCCAGCGCTCAATGACCTGGCCGCTCGTGATCCCTTCGTCGGCCGTCTCCTTCGCGAACACGTGCGGATGCCGGCGAACCAGCTTCGTGCGGATCTCGTCGATGGCGTCGCCAATGGTGAAGTCACCCGCTTCTTCGCTGATTTGCGCGAGGAATACCGCTTCATAGAGGTAATCGCCGAGCTCTTCGCGCAACTCCGTCATGTTGCCGGCATCAATGGCTTCCAGCACCTCGTACGTTTCCTCGAGCACGAACGGGCGCAGCGAGGCATGCGTCTGCTCGCGGTCCCACGGGCAGCCGCCAGGCGCGCGCAGCGCCCGCATGATCTCAATCAGTTGCTCGAACTTGTGCCCGACGTTCTCAGCCATGGATGGAACCCATCTTATGAGTTGGGATTTGGATTTGGGTTTTGGGATTTGGGATTTGGGATTTGCTTCCGCCCCGTATGCTAGCATTCGTGTTTGCGCCATGACTGATCACGAGCACACACACGACCACGACGATTCGCACGAGGACGAAGCGAACGGCATCAGCTTCGCCGCATTTGTCCTGTCACTGGCGCACACAGCGGCAGTGCATTTCGGTGACATCCCCGATCCCGTCAGCGGCCAGCGGTCGGAATCCAATCTCCTCGCCGCCCAGCAGATGATTGACATTCTGGCGCTCATCGAAAATAAGACGCGCGGCAATCTGACGGCCGAAGAGCGCCAACTAATCGAGCAGATTCTCTACGAGCTGCGCCTCCGGTTCGTCGACGCTCAGAAGCCGCAGTCCCGCATTATCACGCCTTGACCCTTCGACTCAGTGACGCCCCGAGCAACGTCGCGGGGCGACACGCTCAGGGTCATCCCGAGCTCGTCGAGGGATGAGGGCACGGGCCACGCTGCTCGGCACTGGCACCTCGCACGGGGTGCCGATGATCGGCTGCGGCTGCGCGACCTGCCGCTCGACCGATCCGCGCGATCGCCGGCTGCGTCCGTCGATGTACATAGACGTCCCTGATCGCATGTGTATCCTGGTGGACACCGCGACCGACCTGCGGCAGCAGATGCTGACGCACGACATCGCACGCGTCGACGCGGTGCTCTTCACCCACGGCCACGCCGATCACATCCTCGGTCTCGATGACGTGCGGCGCTTCAACACGATTCAGGGCGGACCGATCCCGTGTTACGCGAACGCGGAGGCGTGGGAGGCGATTCAGCGGACGTTCTACTACGCATTCGATGGAATTCCGCGCCTCGGCGGCGGCATCCCTGAGCTCATTCCACACACGATCCAGGGGCCCTTGACGCTGGGCGGCGTCAACGTGGTGCCGGTGCCGCTGTGGCATGGCCGCCTTCCGATCCTCGGCTTCCGCTTCGGAAATTTCTCCTACCTGACCGATTGCAACGCCATTCCGGACGAGTCGTGGCCGCTGATCCTGGGCACGGAGGTGCTCGTGATTGACGCGCTTCGGGACGAGCCGCACGAGACGCACTTCACGATCGCCGACGCCCTGGCGGTGGTCGAACGGCTGGGTCCACGACGCGCGTACTTCACGCACATGACGCACGATCTGCCGCACGTCGCGACCAACGCGCGCCTGCCTCGCGGTGTGGAGCTGGCATATGATGGCCTCGTGCTAGACATCGAGGTCGACGCGTCGTAGCTGCGTGGAGGTCCTGCATTTTCCCGATGATCCGCGGCCGCCCTGGCTCGTGCATCCCGTGCTCGCGCTCGGCAACTTCGACGGCCTTCACCGCGGACATCTCAAGATCGTCGAGCGCGTCCGGCGTGGCGCCGTCGAGCATGGCGGCACGCCGATGGCGATGACCTTCGATCCGCACCCTTCGCGCGTGGTCCGGCCCGACAAGGCGCCGGCGCTGCTGATGACGAAGGCACAGCGGCTCGAGGCGTTGGAGCGTGCGGGCATCAGCGCGGTCGCCGTTGTGCGATTTACCCCGGAGGTGTCGCACTGGAACCCTGAGACGTTCGTGCGCACTGTACTGGTCGACTGGCTGCGCGTCTCCGAGGTGTGGGTTGGCGCCAATTTCCTGTTCGGCCACGAGCGCAGCGGCAATTTCTCCGTGTTGCGGACGCTGGGGCAGCGCTACGGCTTTCGTACGGACAAGATCGATCCGGTCCGATATAAGGAATTCGTGGTGAGCAGCACACGTATTCGCCGCCTGGTGACGGAAGGGCGCGTGGATGAAGCCGGGGCATTGCTCGGCCACCATTTCTGTATCGATGGCGTCGTGGTTGAAGGAAAGCGGCGCGGGCATGCAATCGGGTTTCCGACGGCGAACTTGTTAACGGAGAATGAGCTCATCCCGCCCAACGGTGTGTACGCGACGACGGTGACCATTGATGGCATCGTGCACGCGAGTATCAGCAACATCGGCGTACGGCCGACGTTTGGCGATTCGACGGCAACGACGATCGAGGCGCACGTGATGGGGTACAGCGGCGATCTGTACGGTCAGCGGGTCAGGCTCGGGTTCGTGCAGCGGCTGCGCGACGAGCGGAAGTTCGAGGACGTGGACGCGCTGCGCGCGCAGATCGAAGCCGACCGCCGCAGGGCAGAGCGACTGTTCGCCCAACTCTCCGTATGAATCGCGATGAGATCCTGTGATGCTTCGTCTCTTTAATACTCTGTCGCGTCAGGAAGAGCCGTTTGAGCCGGCAACCGGGAATACCGTGCGCATGTACGCGTGCGGCCCCACGGTGTACGCTCGTGCCCACATCGGCAACTTCCGCACCTACGTCTGCGTCGACGTGCTTCGCCGGACGCTGAAGCATCTCTGCGGCTACACGATGCACGAGGCGATCAACTACACCGACGTCGATGACAAGACGATCGCCGGCGCCCAGAAGGCGGGCGTTCCGTTGCGTGAGTACACCGAACAGTGGATTGGCGCATTCCGGGAAGATATCGAGCAGCTCGGGATAGAGGCGCCCGAGGAAACGCCGCGCGCCACCGACGAAGCCAACCTTCGCGCGATGGGCGACATGATTCTGGCCCTCGAGCGGAACGGCCACACCTACCGGCGCGATGGCTCGGTCTATTTCAAGATTGCCTCGCTGCCGCAGTACGGCAAGCTCGCACGCCTCGATCACGAAGGCATGAAGTCGGGCGTCAGCGTCGACGTCGACGAATATTCAAAAGACGACGCGCGCGATTTCGTGCTGTGGAAGGCCTCGAAGCCCGACGAGCCGACGTGGGATGTTGGCGCCGGTCCGGGGCGGCCCGGGTGGCACCTCGAGTGCTCCGCGATGGCGCTGCGGCTGCTGGGCGCGCCGCCCATCGACATCCACGCCGGCGGGATCGACCTGATCTTCCCGCATCACGAGAACGAGATCGCGCAGAGCGAGGGCGCCACCAATCAGCCGTTCGTTCGCCACTGGTTTCACATCGAGCATCTGTTCGTCGAAAACGAGAAAATGTCGAAGTCGCTCGGCAACGTCTACACCCTGCCCGAGGTGCTGGCGCGCGGCCACCGAGCGTCCGCGCTGCGCTACCTGCTGCTGTCATCGCATTACCGCAAGCAGCTCAATTTCACGTGGGCAGGGATGGAGCAGGCTGAGGAGTCGTTGCGCCGGATTGTCGACTTCCTCGCGCGGCTGGAATCGGTATCCGGTGAAGACAGTTTCGCCGCTGCGCAGGCGTCAATCGAGAAAGCGCGCAAGGCCTTCGCGGACGCGCTGCTGCACGATCTGAATACAGCGGCCGGACTGGCCGCCATTTTCGACCTCGTGCGCGACATCAATGCGGCGATCGATGCCCGGCAGATTGGACGCGACGATGCGGATGCGGCACGCCGCGCGTTGGACGACTTCGACTGCGTGCTTGGAGTCGTGACGCTTCGCCGTTCCGAGGATGCTCAGCCGCCGGTTCCGGTCGACGAAATCGAGCGGCTCATCGAGGAACGGAAGGCCGCGCGCGGCCGGCGGGACTTTGCCGCGGCGGACGGCATCCGCAATGCACTGGCTGAGCGCGGCATCCTGCTGGAAGACAACCCGGGAGGCACGCGCTGGAAACGAAAATAGCCGCCACCGTTCCCGATATCCGCACCGAGCTGCCCGGTCCGAAGGCGCGCGCCATCATCAGCCGCGACGCCGCAGCTGTCTCCACGTCGTACACGCGCGACTATCCGCTGGTCATCGCCAGGGGATCCGGCGCCACGGTCGAAGACGTCGATGGCAACGTATTCCTCGACTGCACGGCCGGGATTGCGGTGGCGTCTACCGGCCACTCGCACCCGGACGTCGTCAGGGCGATCGCCGAGCAGTCGCAGAAGTTCCTGCACATGTCGGGGACGGACTTCTACTACGAGCTGCAGGCGCGTCTGGGAGAAGAGCTGTCTGCGATCGCGCCGATGCCTGGTCCACATCGCTCCTTCTTCGGCAACTCGGGCACCGAGGCGAACGAGGCCGCGCTGAAGCTCGCGAAGTACCACACCAGGCGGCACAACGTCATCGCGTTCCTCGGCGCGTTCCACGGGCGATCGATGGGATCGCTGTCGCTGACCGCGAGCAAAGTGCGCCAGCGCCAGGGATTCGGACCGCTGGTGCCGGGGACATATCACGCGCCGTATCCGGACGTCTATCGCTCCGGCATGTCGCCCGACGCGACGGTTGCGCAATGCATCGACTTTATCGAACAGCAATTGTTCGTGCACCTCGTCTCTCCCGACGAGGTCGCGGCCGTGATGGTGGAGCCGATCCAGGGCGAAGGCGGATACATCGTCCCGCCCGACAGCTTCCTGCAGCGGCTGCGCGAGGTCACGGGCCGTCACGGCATTCTGCTGATCGTCGACGAAGTGCAGTCCGGCATGGGCCGAACCGGCAACATGTTTGCCGTCGAATACACCGGCGTGGAACCCGATATCGTGACGATGGCCAAGGGAATCGCGTCAGGGTTGCCTCTGGGCGTGGCGACCGCGTCGGCGTCGATCATGTCGTGGCCGCCGGGGACGCATGCGAGCACATTTGGCGGGAATCCCGTCGCGTGTGCCGCCGCCCTCGCAACAATCAAGCTGTTGCGCGAGAGCCTGATCAAGAATGCGGCCGTCGTCGGCGCGCATTTCAAGGCCGGCGCGCAGTCGTTGATGGACAAGCATCCGCTGATCGGCGATGTCCGCGGCCGCGGGCTGATGATCGGCATCGAGCTGGTCCGCGATCGCAAGACGAAGGAGCGCGCGACCGCGGAGCGCGACGCGCTCGTGAAGGAGTGCTTCCGACACGGGTTGCTGGTGCTCGGCGCCGGACGCAATGCGATCCGGTTGTGCCCGCCGCTCGTGCTGACGAAAGAGCAGGCCGACATCGCGCTCAAGATTCTCGATCAGTCACTGGCAGCGATTAGGATGTAAACCACGAAGGTCACGAACGTCGCGAAGTTCACGAAAAGACCAAATTGTTTTTCGTGTGCTTCGAGCCTTTCGTGCCCATCGTGGTTAGGACGGGCGGCGCGGACCTTGCCTGGGCCGCCGAAGCCGCGTGGCGGCGAAGGCGCCTAGGTCCGCGGCTCGAAACATGCGACCCGCGATCGCATGACAGACGATCCCCGTCAGGCACTCGGAAAATCGGGCGAAGATCTCGCATGCGCGGAATTGGAGCGACGCGGGTACGCAATTCTTGAACGCCGCTACCGCACGCGGTTCGGCGAAATCGATGTCATCGCCAGGGACGGCGACACCATCGTGTTCGTGGAGGTCAAAGCGCGGATGGGGGAAGAATTCGGCGGCGGCGCCGCCGCGATCACCCGCTGGAAGCAGCGGCGCGTGGCGCAGATGGCGGTCGACTACCTCTCGCGCCATCGCCTCCATAATGGTCCATGCCGCTTCGACGTCGTCACCGTCGATTTCGACGCCGGCCAGCCGGCCATAACGGTGTACCCTAACGCTTTTGATGCTGCCTAAATCCCAACTTCCAACCTCCAACTCCCAAGGAGATTCCGGTGGCGTCTTGGGAATTGGGAGCTGGTCCTTGGGAATTCACTGATGTCAGAGCTTCGCAAAGATCCCGTCACAGGCCGCTGGGTCATCATCTCCACCGAGCGACGGAAGCGTCCGACCGACTTTCGCCTCGAGTCGGTGCACATCGCGCCAGATCCGTCATGCCCCTTCTGCGAGGGGCACGAGCAGATGACGCCGCAGGAGCTGCTGGCCGTCCGGCACAACGGCAGCAGGGCGAACATGCCGGGGTGGAACCTCCGTGTCGTGCCGAACCAGTTTCCGGTGTTGCGGGTCGAAGGCACGCTCGACCGGCAGGGCGAGGGCATCTTCGACAGGATGAACGGCATCGGCGCACACGAGGTGATCGTCGAGTCACCGCGCCACCTCGACACGCTGGCCGACATGGGCGACGACGCGATCGAGCAGGTGCTCTGGGCGGCGCGCGAGCGGATGCAGGACCTGCGGCACGATCGCCGGTTTCGCTACATCATTGTGTTCAAGAATCACGGATCGGCGGCGGGCGCATCCCTCGATCACTCGCATTCGCAATTGATCGCGCTGCCGATCGTGCCGCGCGAGGTCCGCGACGAGGTCGACGGCGCGTGCGCGCATTTCAGGGCGAAGGAGCGCTGTGTCTTCTGCGACATCCTGCGTCAGGAGACGAAGGACGGGCAGCGGTTGATCGCGGAGAACGCCGACATCGTCGCGGTGGCGCCCTACGCGCCGCGGTTTCCGTTCGAGACATGGATGCTGCCGCGCCGGCACGAGGCGCATTTCGAGAACGCGCCGCGCCACGAATACGCGTCGCTCGCGCGGCTGCTCGGCGACATTCTGCGTCGGATCAACCGGACGCTCGGGTCGCCGCCGTACAACCTGCTGATCCACACCGCGCCGATCGCGGAGCAGGCGGACGACTATTACCACTGGCACGTGGAGATCATCCCGAAGCTGACGAAGGTGGCGGGATTCGAGTGGGCGACCGGGTTCTATCTCAATCCCACGTCGCCCGAGGAAGCGGCGCAGGTGCTGCGCGACGCCAGGGGGTGAGTTTCAACCACCAAGGGGGCGTGTCTTAACCACGAAGGGCGCGAAGGACACGAAGGACCTCTCCGCACGGGGCCGAGCTTCAGCCGGCCCGTCGTAGAGGCGGACCTTCAGGTCCGCCTGCGTGCTTCCTTGATCGCGTGTCGTAGAGGCTGACCTTCAGGTCGGCCTGCCAGCTTCCTTGATCATGGAAAGATCGGTGTGGTACGCTGAGTTTTCGTCGCGAGCGGGAATAACTCAGTGGTAGAGTGCGACCTTGCCAAGGTCGAAGTCGCGGGTTCGAATCCCGTTTCCCGCTCCAACTTTCCCTTTCCCGCCCGCGGTCGCGGGTGTGACGAGATCCCGCGGAACAGCCTAATCGGCGCCGTAGCCAAGTGGTAAGGCAGAGGTCTGCAAAACCTCCATCCCCGGTTCAAATCCGGGCGGCGCCTCCAACTTTCTTTAGGAAACTTGCTTGAATGCGGATCGTCGCGCGCCCCGTTTCGGCGCGACTGTCACGGAACTGTCACGATCGACCGCGTTGAGCTTCGTCGCGGCCTCCGTCAGATCCGTCTCGCTCACGATGTTGTAGCGATCGAACACCGAGCGCGTGCGATGGCCGCTCATCTGCATCGCGACACGTTCGGAGATCCCCGCACGCACGAACGTCCGCACCGCGGAGCGTCGGAAGTCGTGAGGGATGCGGCCAGGGCAGCCCGCGGCCACGCAGGCCGCGGTGAACGCCTTGTTGAAGGCGCGGATTGGCTTCGGGGATTTCTCGCCGCGGCGCCCTTTCGCGACCATCCGGAAGAACACCCGCGCCACGATCAGACCGTGCGTCCGCTTCAGGTCGTCGGCGACCTTCAGTCGGCTCTCGAGCACCTCGCGGAGTGCGGTCGTGATCTTGAATTCGCGGCCCTCACCGTTCTTCGTCATGCCAGGCTCGAGCCGGACGACACCCGCGGCGAGGTCGACTTGCCGCCATTCCAGCGTCAGGACTTCGCTCGGAATGCGCCAGCCCGTGATGAAGGCGAAGCGCACCACGGCGGCCAGGACGGGCGACAGGTGTTGCGAGACGGCATCGACTTGCGCACGATCGAAAAACCCGGATCGCGCCGCCGCCTCCTTCAGCTTGGGGATCGCGGGCTTGGTGAAAATCTTGCCGTGCTTCAGGGCGAGTGAAAAACACCGCTTCAGCACTTGGAGCTCGCGGTTGATTTCGGCATTCGAGACCGGTTTGGTGACGGCGGGGGAGTCCTCGCCGCGCGCCTTTCGAATCGTGATGCGGTCCTTCTGCCGTTTCGCGATGAAGGCCAACACGAAATCCGCGCTGATCTCGGAGAGCCGCCGGCCGCCGAACCAGGGGGTGAGATGCTTGTCGATCCGACGTTGGACGACCTTCAGGGATTTCTTGCCGTTCGCCGTGAAGTCGTTCACCACGGTTTTGGCAGCGTCCTCGAACGTCAGCTTGAATTGGGCCGGACTGATCGGCATCCCCTTCGCCAGGTCGCCGTCGCGGAGCTTGAGGAGCGTTTGCGCGTCGCCCTTCCGCGTGTACTTTGTCGATTCTTCCATCGGGCGACCGTTCCGGTAGTAGCGCAGCGTCCACGTGCGGCACGTCTTCACGGAGCCGTCCGCGGCGCGATAGGTGCGTTGAAACAGTTGGCCCATCACGCACCGCCTTTCGGCGTTTGGCCCACCGATATCCCGAGGACGTAGGCGGCCTGCAAACGCCGATGCCAGACCGCCCATTCGGTCGCTTCGAGCCGATCGCGCCGCGCCTGCGTCGCCCTCTCCGTCTTCGCCTTGCACACGTCAGAGACCGCCTCGTAGTGTTCGACGGACGCGGCCTCAGCATCGGGAAACAGGACGCGCGCTGCGTGGAAGGCGGGCATCCACACATCAGCGTTCACCAGCAGGTCGACTGTAAATGGCTCAATGGCGGCGAGGGCTTTCCGCCCGTCGATGCGCGGCGGATGTTTGGCGACGCGCCGGTCGCGCGCCTTCGTCGCGGGCTTCGGTGTGGCTCGTGTCATTGGTTGCCGTCCTCTCGGTTGACGATCGCGATTAACACCCGCGCCGACGCGCGCGTGCCGTCCGCGTGGACGGCCACGGCCTCGACTTCGCGGATCCCGGCGGTCTTGAAGCGGTGCGAGACGTCGCCGCCCGCGGACACCTGCACGGTCGTGCCGTCGTCGTCGCTGAACGACCACACGTAGGCGAGCGGCGCCACGGTCGCGCGCGCCGTAAAGTCGACGAGCTCGCCGACCGTCTGCGTCCGCGGCTGCGCCAGCAGCGTGAGCGCGGCCGGCGGGAGGGGATCCGGCGGCCGGCAGCAGCCTGGCGCCCACAGCAGGACCAGGAGCAGCAGGGCGCGCGGCTCGCGGAGGATCGCGATCGCGCGCGTGACGGCTGCCAGCGCCGCGTCCGCGTCGATCGCTTGCTGCTTCGTCGTCACCACGATCCGTTCGAGCCGCGGCGCGAGGACCTGCAGCTGATCGACGAGCCGCTGCTCGCGTTCGTCGCCAGTCATGATCGGGACTCCCGGCGCCGCGCCCGCGCGATGCGGACGATGGCCAGGGCATCCTCCCCCCAGGTGCGGGCCGAGGAGAGATCACGTTGAATGGCGGCGATGGTGATGGTCGTGCGCGAGACGGAGTCGACCAGGCGCAGGAGGATGCCGTCGATCTCGGCGAGTCGGTCGACGTCGCCGGGCGGGTCGAATGGCGGCGGAACGTGGCGGGGCATCGGTGGCCTCTCTTTCGAGGGCCGGCGGGACTGCTAGACTGCTGGCAGATCGCCGACCTGCTCATCCCAGGTTTGCGGTTTAGCCGTGTACGTCGGGCCTCGAACCCGGCGTGCGCGGCGCTTCTACTTCGTGGCGCGCTTCGGCACGTTCCAGAGCTTCGACTTGCACTTGGCGCAGAGCGTGACCTGCGCCTGTCGCGGCACCCAGGTATGACCGCACCGCTTGCACGTCAAGGTCTGAATCCGAACCGTTGCTGTCACGAGCCCACATCATAACTTACTTATCGGTAATACAGTCAAGTCAGCCGCTCAATCAGAGGCGCCGCGCACCGATCGGGGAAGCGCCAGCACTCCCGGCTGACATTCGCCGGCACCGTCAACGCGACGATCGCCTCCCGCTCGAGCGTGGACAGGTATTTCGTCCCGGCCTTCACCTGGAGCAGCCGCACGTCCGCGGCGCCGATAGCGATGACGTCGAACAGGCCGAGACTCCCACCGGCCTTCGTGCACACGTAGCCGGCCGCCTCGAGGATCGCGATCGCCCGGCGTTCGGCCCGACTGCCTTTCGCCTTCGCGTTCATGCGTGCCCCGGTGCGAGCAGGCGTGCAAACGACCACGCGTCGCGCGCCGATCGCTCGGCCAACTGCACACGCTCTTCGAGCTTCCCGTTCTTGCGCCGCTCCTCCGCCAGGTCGGACTCGAGGATACGCAGCTGCTGCTCGAGCCGTCGCACTGCCGCCTGGCTTAACGTCCCGCTCATCGCTGACACTCGACACACCGGCGGGCGCCTGGTGCGGTCATGAAGTATTCGCGTCCGCAGCCCGCACACCGGACCAACGGCGCCGCGAGCTGCCGATCGTCGTAACTCTCCCCGGGCCGTGGCCGCCGCTGCCACGCCAGGACCCGACAACTCGGCCGGCAATGCCGCTGATTGCGTCGCGTCGGCTGAAACGACGCGCCGCACCCCGGGCAGGGACGGCCTGTATTAACGCTTTGCAACGGATTGGAGGCGCGATCAGACGTCATCGCGCCTCCGTGTCTCTATTCGCGTCCTTCGGCTGCAGGCGGGCCACCCGTGCCTTGCGGCAGGGGAGGCACCGTTTCGGCGGCTTGAGTTGGTGCTGCGCGAAATACATTTGCTCGCCGGCCGTCCAGATGAACGTCGTGCCGCAGTCGACGCACGTTCGGAGGGAGTCGTCCATATCAGATCACGAGGCCTCCACGCGGACCGACACGGCCATCGCGCGCCCACGCTTGTCGGTGCCGCGCTTGAAGGACACCCGCTGGCCGTACTCCAACTCGACGACCTGCTCGAGCGCCGATTTGTGCACGAATAGCTCCGTGTCGTCGGGCCCGTCAGGGCGCAGAAACGAGTACGCTCCGCGCCAATGGCCGCTGACGGTGCCCTGTTCGCGTGTGCTCACGACAGCGTCTCCGCGACGTGTCGAAACCGCCGCGCCACGACAAACTGATTCGGCTGCAGGCGCGTCGCGACGAAGGCGGGCAGGCTGATCCACTCCGGCCCGATCGCCCGGAGATGCGCGTCGTACATGGGCACCGCGGCGGTGAACATCGGACAGCGCCGACACCCCGCGTGCAGGGATTGCCCTTCACCGGTAAAGGGACAGGGCACCCACGGCTCGGCGAGCACATCGGCGGCGATGCATCGATCAATCTCTGGCAGCTTGTCGCGCCCGACGACGCTCATGTCGGGACGGATGCCGCCGGCGAACCGTTCCGCGCTCAAGCACAACGCGACGCAGGCATCGTCGTGATTCGACCCCGACGCGGTGAACCGCACGCGATCGCGCCGGCGCAGTTCTTCCGCTTCGAGCCCCTCGAGCTCCTCGAGCAAGCCGGCGTGTGCGGGAATCTGGATGTGCCGTTGCGAAAACCAGTGCTTGAGATGCGTCGCCGCCCGATCGAGCCAGGCCGCGTCACACGTCACCGCGCGGACCGAGAGCCCGCGCCGCCGGAGCCCTTCGCCCATCTGCGCCGACTGCCAGCGATCGAGTGACACGTCCCGCGTCCCGAGCGTGGCGGCCACGCGCGCGATTCGGTCCTCGACATCAATCAGCGAGACCGGCCGCGCCCGCGTCCCCTGAATGATCTCGACATGCCGCACGACCAGCCGACCAGACGTGTCGAGGTCCGTCGCGACAACCGCCGTGCGGTCCTTCGTCAGTCCGAGGTCAACGCCGATCCGCGCAGTCCGGTATCGGGCGCCGATCGCCGCGACCAGCGGCAGGGTGCGATCAATGGCATCGCTGACTTCGTCTTCGGTGAGAAACGCGCCGCTATCCGACGTGCTCCAGACGTTCAAGCCGAGCCGCAAGTATTTCGATCGGATGTGCTCGAATTGCGTTTCGAGGCGCGACAACCAGCCGACCGTGATCCACGGCACCGACAGCGCGGCCTCACGGCCGCTCAGATGAGAGAGAAACACGGTCGGATCGTCTCCACGCTGCGCCGCGCTCAACGTGTCCCACCACGGGTTGCCGTCGTGACGCTGACTCTTGAGCCCAGCGTACGAGCCCCACATCGTTAACGGACACTGCCGCGCCGGTGACGGGCTGATCCCTTCGAGGCTTTCCCAATTCGCAAACGCCCAGCCCTCATCGATGAGCACGCACGACGCGTTCAACCCATGGACGGCGGATGGAGAATTCGGCAAGACCCGAAGGGTGTGTTCGATGCCGTCTTCGTCGACGTACATCATCGAGTCGCTGAGGATCTGAATCCGGGCGCGCAACCAGGCGTTGCCCTGCACGATCCGTTTCGCCGCCTTGAACGCCGCGGACTGCCCCTGATCCCGGGTGCTCGCCTGGATGATCACCTCGCGGTGCGTGTGAAAGGCATCGAAGACCAGCATGTACACGCCGACGCAGGCCAGCACGAACGTTTTCCCGCCCTTGCGGATCCATGAAATTACCATCGTGAGATGCCGCCGCAACCCCGTGGCCGGATCGCGCGCGTCCATCGCCTCGACGACGCGCGCTTCCTCCGCGTGCAGGACCGGCGGACGGAGCTGTCCCGTCGCGTCATCCCGCACGCGCACGAAGTCGGCGATGAACGTCGCGAACGTCATGTCAGATCGCGACCCGCAGCGGCGCCGGCTTGCGCGCGATCCCACGGCCCGACCGGAGATGCTGCAACGTGGACACAAATCCGGCATGCGCCCGCGCCCGCTGCACCTTGCCGTGCCACTCGAGCAGCTGCGCCGGCACCCGTTTCACTTGCCGCGCCTCAATCGCCGCCTGCAGCCGCGACACCGCAATCGCGTCGTGCTCGGGATCGGCCCGGAACGGCGTCGAGCCCCACGACGCCTCGAGCCACGCAATCAGCCGCCGGCCCGCCTGCGTGTTCTCATCAGCCGCGTCATAGGCGTCGAGCGCCTGCTGGCGCGTCTGCCGCTCGAACCGCGCCCGAAACTTGTCCTCCGTCAGCAGCGCAATCAGTTCTTCCGTCTGTCGCGCCGTCTGCGACACGAGCGGTTCGAGATTCGCCGGCAACACCTTCGCCGACGCAATCCGATCCGCAATGATGGCCGCCGCACTCGCGAGCTCCACGTCCACGGTGGCGCCATCCTTCGCCGCGTCCCGATCCCATTGCTGCCGCGCCTGCTCCTCGACCTTCTCGAGCGCCTCCGCAGGCGTCAGGTCCATCCCGTCCTGCGTGAACCGCGCGCGCACCTCCGCCACCTTCGCGGCCACGTGCGCCTCCGCTCGCTCGCCGCCCCAGGTGACCGCATACCCGAGCGCCTTGTCCGCCAACACCGCAATCCGTTCGTCGTTCAGTTCCATTCGTTCGGCTCCGTTCGTTACCAGGTGAGGACTGCCGGACAGGCCACCTTGGCGTCGTCCCGCTTGCGGCGGAAGGATGGTTCCGGATCGCCGAGCCCGTGCAGCAGGTGCCGCTGCAGATCCTTCTGCGCCTGCACGTAGGCGGTGACGGCCCGAAGGTGGTCCTCGAGCTGCTGGAGGGCGGCCAGGTCCGTCATGGCCTCCACATCGCCGGTGCTGAGGGACTGCGCGTTCTTCGTTGCTCGTGTCGGTGTGCTCATTGGCTCACGCCTCCGTTCGTTGTTGCTGTTGTCGTTCGTGGTCGAGGTATTGCTCGGCGGACATGTCCTTGATGCTCTTTACCGCTCGGCGCCCGCGGCAGAGTTCGCGGTGAAAGCTCGCGCGCTTGTCGATACGCTCGGCGAGCTCCACCAGGGACTTGCGCCGACGTGTCTGGGTGAGCAGCCCTTCGGCCTGCAGCACACCCCAAATCAGATCGCTCGCGGTCGACCAGCGGGCGTAGGCTTCGGCGTCGTCGCGGTCGAACGTGTTCGCGTCGTCACCGCCCACCCAGGCCAGCGCTGCCGCGCGGCGCTCCTCGAGCACGTCGCGGAACAGGTCGAAGTCGGAGCCGGCCGGCAATGTGCCGCGTTGCGTGAGCGGACCGATCCCGTGTCGAGTGGACGCCTCCGGCCTGAGGTTCGCCCCGCGATGCTCAGAAGCCGCCAAATCCGGTGACAGTGGCGTGACAGCCGCCAGAGAACCGTCTGTGTTTTCAACGGCTTGCGCGGGCGCGGAGGTTTGATGAACCGCTGTCTCTGCGTCCACACCTTCAACCGTTTGGCGTTTTGGAGAAGTCTCAACAGCCATAAGTTCAGTCGCCCTAGTTCAGTCGCCGCGCTTTGTGATGGCCCCGTGATTGGTTTAGAGCTGTTTTCGTAAACTCTCCTAGTCATCACTCCTAGGGGAGTTCTCGAAAAGGAGATAAGACTAGTCACTTCATTAACAAAAACCCCCCGCGGCGTTCACGGCGACGCCGTGATACCTGGCGCCGTCCCGTGTGTGGGTCTTTCGAAATCGCTCAGAGACCTTGCGCCCGAACATCGTCTGGGTGAGCCGTTCGCGGTCGGCGAGTCCTTGCCGGTCCGCCCAGGCGACGTAGGCGCGATAGAGCTCCGCGGCGGGCACTTCGGCCTCCGCGTCGAGGGCGCACGCTTCGGCGAGGAAGTCGCCGATGGCGTCTGAATCGCGCCGGTAGGCGGCGGTGGCCTCGAGGACGGCGGTGGGCGTGCCGAGCCCTTCCGCCTGCCACAACAGGCAGCCGCGGACCGCCCAGGCGAGAATGCCGGGCGCTTCCGCCTTGAGGTCGTCGGCGAGGGTCGGATTGACGGCGAAGGTGCGCTCGAACGGCAGGAGCCGGATGCGTCGCCAGAACGCGTGACTGTCATCGCGCACGACGGGTTTGTGATTGACGCTGAGCCAGAACTTGGCGACCGGGACGAACTCGAAGAATTCCGCGTAGAGGAACCGGGCGGAGATGGGGTCGCAGCCGCTGAGCGCTTTGAGCCGCGCTTCATCAAACCGGACGCCGTCGTTCGCTTCGGACGCGAGGACAAACCGCCGACCATCGAGCGCGGCCAGGTCGTTCGTCGCGGCGTCGTTCCGTGAGCTCAACACGGTCGCGAACGGCATCTGCGACCCGTAGTCGCCGGCAATCGCGCGGACGGTGTTCAGGAGCGTGCCCTTGCCGTTGCTGCCGGGGCCATGCGGGACAAACACACATTGCTCGGCGGTAATCCCGGTGAGGCTGTAACCGAGCGCGCGCTGCGTGTAGGCGACCAGGCCGGCGTCGCCGGCGAAGATGTCCGCGACGACGCGCTCCCACAACGGACACGCGGCCGCGCGATCGTAGGGCACCGCGGCGGCCATCGTGATGCGGTCGTCCGGATGGCCCGCGCGCAGGCTGCCGGTGCGGAGGTCGACGACGCCATTCGCGACGCCGAGCAGCCAGGGGTCGCGGTCCCAACGCGCACCCGCCTCCGCGATCGGGTGCTCCGTGCGCGCGAGCATGAGCATCGCGTCCCGTCGCTGTTTCGATTCGCTCGCGAGACTCCACTTGAGCGCCGCCTTGCGTCGGTCGGGATCGGCGGTGGCGAAGGCGTGCGCCTGCCGACGTCGGATGGTGTCTTTCGCCAGGCGCTCGACCGCGGCGTCGGCGTCCGGGAGAAACCGATGCGGCCCCCAGACAAACCAGCGCTTCCGCCGATGATCGAATCGGACCTGGTCGCCGTACCACGCCGCGAACGCTTCCGCATTGCCCGTGTCGGACAACGGGAAGTCCTCATCGGTTCGCGGCGTCTCCACAAAAGGGCGATCGGCGGCTCGCGCGCCGAACGGTTCGGTCCCGTGCTTGAGCGCGCTCTCAATCTTCGCGTCGAGCTCGAGCTCGCTCCAGGCGGGCACGCAGCGCGCGTTCCAGGTGCGCAAGAGCGCGCCTGCATCGCTGGCGTCGAGTCCGAATCCGCGGACCAATTTGCAGGCGAGCTGAAACGTGTGAGTATCGCCGCCCTGTCCCTCAATCGCCCCGGGCACCTTCGCCACGTAGGCGCGCGCACGGGTGAGGAGCTGCTCACGGTCGGGAAGGACTGACGGCGCGCGAACCGGTGCGCTCGAGAAGCTGGCGCGCGGTGCCGTCACACCCACCCAGGCGAGATCAAAGACTGGCACCTGGTCGAGCGTGTCGGGCCAGGGCTCCGCGGCGCGGTAGACGTGGCCGGAGGCGTGGACGCTGCCAGGTGCGACGACGTACCCCCCATCACCGCGCACGTCGACGCCGTCGCGAATGCGTGCCTTGTTCGGGACGGTCTTGCCCGGGTGACGATAGCCGCGGTGCACACCCTTCGCCGTGATGGTGCGAATCGGTGTCGCCGGCAGATGCGCGGCCGCCCATTCTTCGGCTTCGGGGGTGTCGGTGTCGACGATGACCAGGCCGCTGACCTTCCCTGTCACGATGCCGACGTTGCGCTGCTTGCCGTTTGCGAACCACGCTTGCAGGTTGTCGTCGGTGGCGCGGGCCACCTGAAACGGCGCCCACTTCACCGCGGGCACCTTGCCGGCTTGCTTGCGGTCGTTCGCAATCGGATCCGCGGGACTGTCGAGCGGAATGATGCTGAAGCCGAGCCGAGCCAGTCGCCTGGCGTTCTCGAGTTGGTTAGGCATCGCGGAACCCCGGCCAGATCGTTCCGACGATGCGAGAGGCGAGGGGCCACCAGCTGCACGGCAGCGCCGTGATGACGGCGCAAAGAGCTGCCTTGATGCGGCCGCGGATCACGCACGCACCTCGCGGGAGGATTCGATCAGCGCATCAAGATCGCGCCGGTCGATCCAGGAGCGGCGCGTCTGTCCGGGAAGTTTCACGATTGCCAGCTTGCCGGCGGCGATGACGTCCCAGAGTGAGCGGCGCGGGATGCCCGAGTGCGCGCTCGCCTGATCGACGGTCAACAGTCGCTGGGTCAGCGAAGCCGGGCGCGGCTTCCGATCGGCCTTCTTCCGATCGGCCTTCTTCTTTTTCTTCTGTTCGTCGGTGAGCGGCGTCGTGTTCCCCATGCGCGCAAGAATGCGCGAGGGGGGCGAGACGGTTTCCTAGCGGGATCGGGGCTTTTTTCCGTGGCGGTCGGCCGCCTTGCGGATCCGCTCCGTCAGGTACTCGCGGGCGAGGGCGGCGACGTCGGCATCCACCGCCGTCTGACGTCGGGCCTTGGGGATGATCAGCAGCGCGCAGAGATCGTCGACGCTGCAATGATTGGGATGCGTCGCGGGGAGTCTGGCGGCAGCACGCCAGGCGCGGATGATGTCTTCCGCGACGCGGCCCGCGGATTTTGTCCCGGCGGCGCGACCAGCCATCTCAAGCCAATGCTTGCGCGGCGCACCTCCGGAGCTTTGGGGGACGAGCACTGGAGCAACGACAAGTCCCGGTTCGTATTGCTCGAGCGGCGCCAGGTGCTCCCGAGCCCAGGCGTCCAAGGTGTCTTTGGCCCGCGCCCTGGCGACGACGAGCTCCCGGCCGCCAGGGTAGTCGGGCGTCGGGAGTCGGTCGATCTGCTTCTGCAGGTTCCTTACGAGCTGGCGGCCGCGTAGCGCGCGGGCCCGGGCGCCCGTCGCCGTTTTGATTTCTGCCGTTCGCCGTCTCGTCGCATGGAGTGTGAAGAGTGCGACCCGTGCGGCCTCGTCAACTAACGCTGACGAGGGCACGATCGCTGTCACGGCGCTGTCACGGCGGGCTCGCACAGCACGCACAACACGCATTATCTCGCGAGAGTCGAGCGCGCACATTTCCTGAGTGATTGTGGAAAGTGGAATGTTTCTGAAGGTGCGCCCGGATACCGAGACGAGGCTGCAAAACCTCCATCCCCGGTTCAAATCCGGGCGGCGCCTCCAACCTTCGCTGGTCCATTCCGGTCGCATGGGTGACGGATTATTCCGGAGACATAGGTAACACTTTCGGTCCAAATGGGTTCTCGATCGGCTCGAGCCTGCAGGTTTCGTCGTCGAAGTAGCCGAGATCGTAGT
>Ga0105340_1000182_pt1 | contig 30812 bp, 17 predicted proteins | sample EasRivMeERMLT700_FD_89676 | JGI IMG/M metagenome (GOLD analysis project Ga0105340, IMG submission 89676) | Soil microbial communities from meander-bound floodplain in the East River, Colorado, USA - East River MetaG ERMLT700 | ecosystem: Environmental > Terrestrial > Soil > Floodplain | place...
GTGGAATAATGACCGTCTCCCAACGAATGGCCGACCGCGATTCAAGGCTGTACTTCTACGACACCATGGCCGACCGGTTTGACGAGCTTGTCAACGCGTCGACCTCCGGCGGCGCCTCGAAATTGTTTTAGGGGAGCTGCTCGGGACCGCGGATGACGGGAGTATCGGTACTCGACGTCGGCTGCGGCAGCGGATGGTTCAGCCACGAGGCGCGGCGCCCGGGTCACGTCGCTCGGCATCGCGCTCCGGCTGCTGCACGAAACGCGGCGGAAGGTCGTCACCGACCATGTGAACGCCGATGCCTGTGCGCTCCCGTTCGCGGATGCGTCATTCGATCTGGTGATTTCGTCAGAGTGTATCGACTCTGCCGCATGAGGTTCATCTTCAACAAGCAGAATGCGCATCCCAGTGACCGAGGCCGCCAATGATAGCCTCTACCTGAAGTCGGGAGTCGGGAGTCGGGATTCGGGATTCGGGATTCGGGATTCGAATGCGATTTCCATGGATCCCGGATCCCTGTCTGTCATCGTCTATTCATGAACGGTCGACCATGCTGTCGATCTTTTCACCATGGAGGTGCTCGCGTGGTGATGCCGCGCCACGGTAAGGTCCGCGCGCTCGGCGCGTGCGTCATCGCTCTCCTCTTCGCCTCAACCGCCGCTGCGCAAGTTGTTCCGGGTGGTTCGCTCACGCTCCAGGCCGCCATGGACCGCGCATTCAGCGCCAATCCGACGATTGCGGCAGCGCGCCTGCGTGGCGCGATTAACCTAGCGGCTCTCGGGGTCGCCCGTGAGCGCCTCAACCCCGAAGCGGCCGTCGAAATCGCCAAAGAAACGCCACGACAGTCGTTCGGCCTCGCGGTGCCGTTCGAGCTCGGCGGTAAGCGGGCGAAGCGAATTGCCGTCGGTGAAGCCACGGTACGTGCCGGCGAAGCGGAAATCGCGGCGACCGTCGCGCAGGTCCGCAATGACGTCCGCCGCGCGTACTACGGTGTCGTTGTCGCCGACGCGCGTCTGATCCTGCTGAATGAAATGCGCGACATTGCCGTGCGGGTCCGCGACACCGCCCAGCAGCGGTTCGAGGCCGGCAGCGCGCCGCGGCTGGAAGTCATGCAGGCGCAGCTGACGCTCGCCTCCGCTGAGAACGAAGCGACGGCTGCCCAGGGAAACGCCGTCGCTGCTCGCGCAGAGTTGAACGCGCTCCTCGGTCAGCCGCTCGATACGGTGACGTCCTTGTCGACCGCCGTCGATGCCAGCGGGCCGGTGACGACCGCAGCCGCCATGACGCTCGCGCAGACGGCGAGTACCGAGCTCATCGTGATCGATCGACAGATCGAGACGCAGCGCGCCAGAATCCTGCTCGCCCAGGCGCTCCGGGTGCCGGACGTCATTCCGGCGGCCGTGCTCACGCATGACGCGCAGCCGGAATTCACGTACGGGTGGCGCGCCGGCGTCGCAGTGACCCTTCCCCTATTTACCTCGCATCGCGCCGGGGTCCTCGTGGAGCAGACGACCCTGGATCAGCTCAACGCGCAGCGACAGGCGACGCTCGTCACCATCAACGGCGCCGTGACCGCCGCCGCGGTCACCGTCCAGGCGCAACGGCAGCTCTACGTGCGGTACCGCGATGAAATCATCCCGCAGGCGCAACAGGTCGAGCAGCTCGCCCAGGAGTCTTACCAGCTCGGACAGACCGGCATTGCGGCGCTGCTCCAGGCGCTCCAGGCGACGCGCGACGCCCGCCTCCGCGCCATTGATGCCGTTTCCCTTTTTCAGAACGCGCTCGCGGATCTCGAGCGCGCGATAGGGGCTCCCCTCCCATGAGACTCATGACTTGCACCCTCTTCAATTCCCAACCTCCAATCCCCAACTCCCAAGGCGCGACGCGGAGCTCCTTGGAAGTTGGGAGTTGGAAATTGGGAATTGTCGCTGTGATGTTCGTCGTTGCGGCGGCAGCGGGGTGCAGCAAGCAGACGGCGGAAGAAGTCGTCAGCGAAACGGTGGTACCGGTGATGACGGCGCCGGCAGTGACTGGGCCGATCCGTGGCCGCGTGCACGCCACGGGTCTCATATCTCCTGCGCCCGGCGCCGACCTCGTGGTCATCGCCCCCGAAGCGGCCCGCATCGTGGAGATTCCGCACGCTGAAGGCGATCGCGTCAGACAAGGGGACGTCCTCGTCCGCTTCGAAATTCCGAGCTCCGCGGCGGAAGTGCAGAAGCAGGTCGCGGAAGTCCAGCGCGCACAGGCGGCGCTCGCGAATGCGAAGGCAAACCAGGTCCGCGCCCACGACCTGTTCGAGCGCGGCATTGCGGCGCGGAAGGACGTGGAAGACGCCGACCGCGCGGTGGCTGACGCGGAGGCAGCGCTCGCCCAGGCCGAGGCGGCCGGCGCTGCGGCCAACCTCGTCGCCGCGCGCTCGGTCGTGCGCGCGACATTCAACGGCGTGGTCGCGAAGCGGTACCACAACCCCGGGGATCTCGTCGAACCGGTGTCGGCCGACCCGGTGCTCCGAGCCATCGATCCGAGACGGCTCGAAGTCGTCGCCTCCGTGCCGCTGGCCGACTCGGCGCGCATCGTCATCGGCGCTCCCGCGCACCTCACGGCCGTCGCTGCCGGCGACCCGGAGGTCGGCCTCAAGGTCCTCTCGCGACCGGCCGCCGTCGACGTCGGCACCGCAACGATCCCGGTCCGCCTCGCGTTCAACGCGCCGACGAATTTCCCCGCCGGCACGCCGGTCGAAGTCGAGATCGAGGCGGAGCTGCATCCGAACGCCGTGCTGATTCCAGCTCCCGCGCTCGTGCGCGAGGGTGAAGAGACCGCGGTGTTCGTCGTGAACGGCGACAAGGCCGAGCGACGACCCGTGCAGATCGGTCTGACGGACGGCGAGCACATCGAGATCGTCTCGGGAGTCAAGGCGGGTGAAACGGTCATCGTGGACGGACAGGCGGGGCTGCCCGACGGTGCGACGATCAGCATCGGGAATCCCGCAGGCGCCGCCAAGTCGGGAGCGGACTCAGCTGACGACAAAGGCGAAAAGTGAACGTCGCAGCCCTTGCCCTGAAGCAGTCCCGCGCTGCCGTGCTCCTGGCGGGCGCCCTCGTCGTCGGAGGCGTCCTCGCGGCGCTCTCGTTGCCGAGCAGCATCTATCCGCCGCTGGAGTTCCCTCGCATTGCTATCGTCGCGCACTCGGGCACGCTGCCCCCGCAGTCGATGTCGCTCATCGTCACGCGCCCGATCGAGCAGGTCGTCATGGCTGTGCCGGGTGTGAGGCGCGTGCGATCGAAGAGCATCCGCGGCGGCGCCGAGATTTCCGCGCAGTTCGATCCGTCGACCGACATGGTGACGGCGCTGCAGATGGTGCAGAACCGGGTGGCGGAGATCACGGGAGATCTGCCGATGGGAACCCAGCTCCAGATCGAGCGGATGACGCCGGCCATCTTTCCGGTGTTCATCATGAGCCTGACGGGCTCGCTGTCAACGCCGGATCTCTACGACTACGCGAACTTCGTCGTCAAGCCGGAGATCGCGCGGGTGCCCGGCGCGGGGACCATTGAGGTGCAGGCGAGTGACACCCGAGAGATCGAAGTGATCCTCGATCCCGCGCGTCTCATGGCTGCGCAGCTCACGGTTGTTGACGTCTCCGACGCGCTGCTCAAACAGAACACGATCCTCCCCGTTGGGCGTTTCGCGGAGTCGGGCCAGCAGCACCTGACGCTCGCATCCGGCCTCTGGAAGAACGCGAACGAAATCGCAAATGCCCCGGTCAAGGTCAGGAACGGCGCCACGCTTCGCGTGTCGGACCTGGGCACGGTCACCCCCGGTTCGCCCGACCGCACCCTGCTCATCACGGGCAACGGACGCGACGCGGTGTCAATGAGCATTTCCCAGCAGATTGGCGCCAACATTCTCGATCTCAAAGCGGGATTGGACGCCGCGCTCGCCAGCCTCGCGAAGACGCTTCCGGCCGGCATCAAGATGAACCGCGTCTACGACCTCGCGCAGTTCGTCGAAGAGTCGATCGTGAGCGTCCGCGATGCCATCCTGATCGGCGGCTTCCTCGCCATCGTGGTCCTCCTCGTGTTCCTCCGCGATTGGCGGCTGACGATGATCGCGGCGGTCACGCTGCCGATGGCGGTTATCCCGACGTTCGTCTTCATGTGGCTGTTCGGTGGAACGATCAACTTGATGTCGCTGGGCGGCCTGGCCGTGGCGATCGGCCTGGTCATCGACGACGCAGTGGTGGTCGTCGAGAACATTCACCGCCGCGCCGGCGAAGGCGGGAGCAGCGTCATCGACGCGGTTTCGCAGCTAATGGCGCCGCTCGTCAGCTCCACGCTCACGACCGTGGTCGTGTTCACACCGCTGGGGTTGCTGTCGGGTGTGCCGGGCCAGTTCTTCCGCGCACTCTCGATGAGCCTCTCGGTGGCTGTGCTCGTCTCGCTGGCGCTGTCGATCAGTGTCGTGCCGCTGATGGCGCGGTGGGCCGCCACTCACCATAAACCGAGCGGTGAGTCACACGGCCGCGTCGAACGAGTCTACGAGCGGATGCTGGCGGTGATGGTCGGGCGACCGATCGCCGCCATCGTTGTCGCTGTATTGCTGGCGGCGCTGACCGTGGTGCTCTTCCTTCGGGTCGGAACCGGGTTCTTCCCCGCCGCCGATGAGGGCGGCTTCGTGCTCGACTACATCACGCCCGCCGGCAGCGCGCTGACCGAAACCGACCGCCAGGTGCGGAAGATCGAGCAGATCGTCTCGGAGACGCCCGAAGTCGCCGCATACTCGCGCCGCACCGGCTCCGAGCTCGGCCTCTTCGCAACCGCACAGAACACCGGTGACATCCTCGTGCGTTTGAAGCCGCGCAACCAGCGGAGCCGCTCGTCGGAAGAAGTTATCAGCGAGGTTCGGGAGAAAGTGAACGAGGCCGCGCCGCTGGTCGAGATCGAGTTCGTGCAGCTTCTGCAGGATATGCTCGGCGACCTCGAAGGCAATCCCGAGCCCATCGAGGTGAAGATCTTCGGTGACGACCCCAATCGGTTGGCAGGGCTTGCCGGCCCTGTCGAAGCGATGATGAACACGGTGATGGGTGTCGTCGACGTGGTTGGCCCGCAAGAGGGCAATCCGGAAGCGACCTGGAACATCGACCCGGTGGCGGCCGGCCGGTACGGCCTGACCGTGCAGGATGTTTCGGATCAACTCGCGGGCAACTGGCTGGGCACGGTAGCAACCGACCTGCGCCTGGCCGATCGCACCGTCCCCGTTCGCGTTCGGCTGCCCGACTCGTTCCGGTTCAATCCGAACAATCTGGCGCAGACGCTGATCCGGACGCCGCCACCCGATGGCAAGCCAATTCCGGTGTCCGAGGTCGCGTCGATGGAGCGCGCCAACGGACAGGGCGAGCTCATGCGCGAGAATCTCCGCCCGATGGCCGTGGTCAGCGGCCGCCTGGAGGGGCGAGACCTTGGCAGCGCGGTCGCTGAAATCCAGACAAACCTCGACAAGCTCACGCTTCCGATCGGCTACACCTACGAGATCGGCGGGCAGTACCAGTCGCAGGCGCAGGCATTCCGAGAGCTGCTCATGGTTTTTGCCCTGGCTGTGTTCCTTGTCTTCACGATTCTCGTGATCCAGTTCCGTGCGTGGACACCCGCAATCCTGATCCTCCTGGCAGCGCCCCTTTCACTGGGCGGCGCGCTGGTACTGCTGCTCCTGACGGGCACCGATCTGAATATCTCCTCGGCGATGGGGATCATCCTTCTGGTCGGCCTCGTGGTGAAGAACGGCATCATGCTCCTCGACTTCTCCGAGAAACTGCACGGGGAGGGCGAGCCGTTCGAGTCGGCCATCGCCCACGCCGGCCGCATCCGTCTCCGGCCGATCCTGATGACGACGTTCTGCACCCTCTTCGGGCTACTGCCGCTGGCGCTTGGCCTAGGGGCAGGCGCCGAGCTGCAGAAACCGCTCGCACTCGCGGTAATTGGCGGTCTCGCCCTTTCAACGCCCGTCACGCTGCTCGTCGTGCCGGGACTGTACGCGGCAATCAAGGTCGGAGCAAATAAGTCTTAGCAATTAGAAAGAGGTCTTTATGCGCAAGTTGATAAGCGTCTTCGCGTGCGTGCTCGCAGGCGTTGTCGTGCAGGCGGCAGACGTCTACCGGCCGGTGAAGGAAATCGCCATTGGCGGTGAAGGCGGGTGGGATTACCTCATCGTCGATCCGGTAGCGCATCGGGTGTACACGTCGCATGCAACGAAGATCGTCGTCGCGGATACGGAGACCGGACAAGTGCTCGGCGAGATACCCGACCTGACGGGCGTACACGGGATCGCCCTTGCCCCCGAGCTCGGGCGGGGCTTCACGAGCAACGGCCGCGCGAACACATCGACGATCGTCGATCTCAAAACGCTGAAGCCACTTGGAACGGTCGCCACCGGCGCCAACCCGGACAGCATCCGATATTCGCCGTCGCACAAGGAAGTCTGGGCGTTCAACCACACCGGGAAGTCAGTCACCGTCTTCGACGCGCAGACCGGGAAAGTGATCGCGACAATCAATGTCGGCGGGGAACTGGAAGAAGCGGTTGAAGACGCGGCGGCCAACCGGATGTACGTCAACGTCGAGGACAAGGGTGTCATCGGCGTGATGGACACGCAGAAGCACACGCTCGTGGCCACGTGGCCGATTGCCGACTGCGAAGGGCCGACGGGTCTGGCCTTCGACCAGAAGAACCACCTGCTGATGAGCGCGTGCGACGGGACGATGGCGGTGACCGATAGCACGTCGGGCAAGGCGGTGACGAGCTTTCCCATCGCGGACGAGGTGGATGGGAACGGATTCGACCCGGCCACGGGGTACGCGTTCGCGTCGAGCCGCACAGGCGTGCTGACGATTGCGCACGAGGACGCGCCGGGCAAGTTCACCGTGATTCAGACCCTGAAGACGCAGCCGTCCGGCCGGACGATGTGGCTCGACACGACCACACACAACGTCTACGTGCCAGTCGCCGCCACGACGCCGGGCCCGAACGGACGCGCGCAGATCACGCCAAATACGATGAAGATCCTGGTCTTCGGACCAGTCGCGCCAGTCAAGTCGACGAAGTGATCATCGTGTTCTTCGTGGTTGAGAAATCTTCGTGGACGCAAAAAGTGCGCGCAATCACGGCGACCGAAGGGTTGTGATTGCGCGCACCGGCACCCGCTGACGGGGACAAGCGCCGCAGGTGATGCACCCACGCTACCCCGCTGTCCAGGGCGCGGACTATAGGGTGAAGGCTGTATTCGGAGAGACATCAACGCCGGATGGCGGCACGCGGTCGAAACGTGCATCATCGAGCGGGAAATCAGCGTGATATCCGCCGATTCGGAGCGAAGCTGGACGGGCCGCCCGCACCATGACTACGATCGCCGCATGGCGGTGAAACCGGTGCGAGAGTGGGACCCGCGAAGCACGAGCGTCCGCGCGGCGCTGCTCGCTGGCTTCGCCGTCGTATTCGGTCTGTGGCTGCTGTGGGGCTACGAGCTCGTTCGCAGCCTGCAACGGATCGAGCAGAATGTCTCGAGTGTCCACGATTCGGAGGTCCGGGGCGAGCAGACCCTGTCGAAGATCCGCACCAGCGTCCTGCTCGGATCGATTTACCTGCGCGACGCGTTGATCGACGGCGCGACCACCCGGAGGGGCACGTATCATGACGAGCTGACGGGGTTGCGCGACGAGGTCGAGCGGCTGCTTCACACTTATATCCCCGAGGTCGCGTCGCCGGTGGAGCGCGACCACTGGGCCCGTCTGCAGGTCGAGCTCGGCGACTACTGGGCCTCGCGCGACGTCGCATTCACCGAACAGGCGCGGACGCCCGACGAGGCCGCGGCGCTCCTCCGCAGCCACGTGGTGCCCCGCCGCGACACAGTCCTCCAGATCATCGATCAGCTGGCCGCGCTTCAATCCGGCGCGATCCAGCGCCACGAAGAGGAAATCGATCTGCTGTACAGGCAGGTCCGCACGCGCCTCTTGTCCATGGGCTTCGGGACGCTGATCGTGGCGTTGTTCGTCGCCGTCATGGCCTCCCGGCATGTCAATCGGCTGCAGCACCAGATCGAGCGGCAGCACGGGATCGAGCAGCGCAACCGGGAAGATCTTGAACGCCTGTCCGCTCGTCTCGTCGATGTGCAGGAGCAGGAGCGCCGTACGCTCGCGCGCGAACTGCACGACGAAGTGGGCCAGGCCCTGACGGCGGTGAAAATGGACATCGGTATCGCGCTGCGGGCCGACGTCGACTCGCGCGTCAGAGACGCGCTCGAAGAAGCGCGCGAGATCAGCGAAACGACGCTCCGCAGCGTCCGCGACATGTCGCAGCTGCTCCATCCCTCGGTGCTGGATGATTTCGGTCTTCCGGCGACGCTGACCACCTACCTCCGCAACTTCTCCCAGCGGACGGGCATCCGCGCGCAGCTCGCCGAGACGATGGATGCGCGGCTGGCTCCGGAAATCGAAGTGTGCGTCTACCGCATCGTCCAGGAGGCGCTCAGCAACGTCGCACAGCACAGCGGCGCCACCGCCTGCACTGTAACGCTCAATTCCGGCGGGGGCCTTCTGCGGCTGATCGTCGAGGACAACGGCGAAGGTGTCGGCGCCGCGAACACGCTCGCAGCGGGCCGCGGGCTCGGGTTGATTGGCATGCGCGAGCGCGCGCAGGCCCTCGGTGGCACCTTTACGATTGCTGATCGCGAGGGTGCGGGGACCATCGTCGTGGTGACGCTGCCGCTTGGTGCGTCCGCCGCCGGTGACGCAGCCGGTCACGGGACCACGATCGCCGCCGTTCGCCGCGCCGGGTAACGCTGGTGGCCATGCTGCGCATCCTCCTTGCAGACGACCATACGGTGGTACGCCAGGGACTTCGAAAGGTCCTCGAGGAGCGATCGGACTGGCGGGTTGTTGCGGAAGCTGGTGATGGCCGCGAGGCGGTACGCCAGGCGGAGCAGCACAAGCCGGATGTCGCGATTCTCGACGTCGCGATGCCGCTGCTCAACGGCATCGAGGCAACGCGGCAGATCGTCAAACGGGTGCCCAATGTCCGTGTCCTTGTGCTCAGCATGCACGCGGACGAGGCGTACGTCATCCAGATCCTGCACGCCGGCGCTGCCGGATATCTGCTGAAGGACTCAGCCGATGTCGATCTCCTCCAGGCGGTGAGCGCCGTCGCCGAGGGCAAGTCCTTCTTCAGTCCGGCGATCGCCCGCCTCATGCTGGACGACTACGTGAAACAGCGCACCGGTGAACCTGGCGTGATCGACCGTTACGAATCGCTGTCCGATCGCGAGCGCGAGGTGTTCCAGCTGATCGCGGAAGGCAAGACGAACAAGGACATCGCTGCCATCCTCTTCATCAGCCCGAGCACGGTCGAAACCCACCGCGCGCGGATCATGGAGAAGCTCGACGTCCACAGCGCCGCCGAGATTGTCCTTTATGCCGTGCGGCGCGGTGTGATCCGCTAGCCGGACCAACCTTTGCTCTCTGGCTGGGCAGTATCTCCAGCCACCTTCGCACGCGAACTCGTGGCGAGGCCGTATTTCCCGCCGCGAGTTCGAGGTATATCGTGCAAATGGCGATGAAATCCGAGACAGCCCGGTTCGTGACCGGCGAAACTTCGGCGTATCGCCCTCGTGTCTCCCGTGAGACGCGGCGGCTGCTGATGACGGCTCTTCTTGCAGTTCTTACACTGTGGGTCCTTGCCCGCATCAGGTTTCCTGATCGTCCGGTCAACCCCAATCCGGTGACGCCACTGCTCAGTCAGCTCGCCGGTTTTTCGAAATTCTCGGACCTTGCGGCGACAGTCGAGGACCTCCGAGCGCGCGTGGCGCCGACACTCGTCACGGTTGGGCCGGACATTACGGACGCGACGGAAGGACTCGACAAGACAGACGAGCGGATGGCAGCGCTTCGGCTTCGCGACGATCTCGCGATTGCGATTCTCGAACCGGGAGCGGGCCACGGCGAACGCAATTCGCTGGGTGTGATCGCCGAGGATCGCGCATCAGGCCTCGCGGTTCTTCGCGTGGGAAACGGGACGAATACGGTACTTCCCGTGTTGTGGTCCCCCCAGCGCCTTGACAAACCGCAGTACGTCGCTGTGTCGTCGCCATCCCCCGACAGCATGTCGCTCCGTCCGGCGTTCATTGGATCGCTGACGCCGGTGGAGACCCCCGCGTGGATTGGACCCGTATGGAGACTTCCACGCGATGTAGACGTCACGCCCGGGGCGTTTCTGTTCACCGACGACGCGGAGTTCGTGGGCGCGGTGGTTCGGTACGAGAACGGCCTTGCGGTCGTTCCGGGCAAGATGCTGTGGGACGCTGCAGAGGACCTGCTCAGACAGCCACACAAGGAGCACGTCGACCTCGGAATCGACGTGGAGGCATTGACACCGCGCCTCTCACTCGCCAGCGGAGCCGACACCGGAGTCGTCATCACCTGGATCGATCCAAACAGCGTTGTCGCCAGCCAACTCAAGGCTGGTGACGTCATCCAGGCCGTGGATGACGTGAGCACACCCACTCCCGAACATTGGCGCGTTCGGACGGCGCGCCTCGGCGCTGGAGACACAATTGCGATTCGCGTGTGGCGCGGAGGCACGCAACGGGAGCTGCTGGTCGTGGCAGCCACGCCCGCGGCCGTCACGCCAACGCCGACGCTCGGTCTCACGATGCGGACGCTCGCCCGCGTCGGGGTCGAGGTCGTGCGGGTCGAGCGAGGCTCGGCCGCTGACGCCGCCGGCATCGAGGCTGGTGACGTCATCACCGCCGTCGGCGCAAGCATGGCGCCCAGTGCGGCACAAGTAGAATCGGCGTTCACGTCTGCACGGCGCGGGGACTTCACGATCGTTACCCTGATGCGCGGACCCGCGCACCGCGTGGTGGCCCTTCAGCGATGAATCCGTACGGTCCGAGCGAGCTCGGCGAACCGAGGACCTTTGATCCGATCGACGTTCGGCTTCAACAGAGCGGAGCCACTGCCGGACGCCTGTTGCCGACATCGCGATTCGGCGCGCTCGACTGGTCCACGGGCGCATTCCCCGCTCTGCTGTTACTGGTGACGGGCGCAGCCCTCGGGCCCCATGGCCTGGTACTGCTCACACCCCAGACCCTGGCGTTTCTCGATCCGGCGTCTCCGATCGCCCTGGCCACACTAGGGGTCATTGCCGGACTGAGCATCAGGACCGGCCGAGCGGATCGACGGATTGTCGCGGCCTCAGGCGCGCAGGCGATGGTGACCGCGATCGTGGTTGCTTCAGGCGTTTTGCTCGTAGGCCCGGCGGTGACGGTCAACCCGTTTCCGCCATGGTGGATGGTTGCCATGGCGCTCGGCGTCTCCGCGGCCACGTCATCCTCGCTGCCGTCGGATCCGCCGCGCACCTCGCACGACGTCGCGGCGCGCCTGGACGTTCAGGACTATCTGCTTCCCGTCGTCTTGGGCGGCGTGCTGCTGGCGTTTCTCCGCGAGCCCTCGCCCGCCGCAGCCTTCCTGGTCGCCGCGCAGGCAACGCTCATAGCCGTTGTGATCGCCATCGCGGGATGGCTGATCCTGTCACAAGCGTCAACACCGGCGGAACAGCGGGTGTGTGTCCTTGCGAGTCTCCTGCTGCTCGGCGGCGCCGCCGACTATCTCTCGATGTCGGCCCTGCTCGGCGGCCTGGTTGCCGGAGCGTGCTGGCAATTTGCCGGCGGCGCGGTGCGCGAGTACATCCGTCGCGACGTCGCGTATGTCCAACACTCGCTGCTCGTCATGATCCTGCTGCTTGCGGGCGCCCGCGCGGACTTCTCGCCGGTTACGCTGACTCTGTCAATCGCTTACGTTGTCGTTCGCACGAGCGGGAAGCTCCTCGGCGGATGGCTCGCGGCGCAGTCGTTGGCAGCCAATCCACTGAGCAACAATGTCCAGCTGATCTCTCCGGGCGTGTTCGGCGTCGCGTTCGCGTTGAATGTCGTGCGCGCCGGCGGACCTGAGTTCACGCCAATGCTGACCGTCGTCGTCGTCGGCACCATTGCATCGTCGCTGATCGCCGCTTTCTCCCGCTCCGGGGTCAGCAAGGGATGAGACGATTCGGAGCGCTGGCGCTGGCGGTCGGCGCCGTCGCCTGGGTCCATGCCCTCGGCGAGACCGGAGCCGTGGCGTCGGCGGGCCCGGCGCTGGCGCTTGGCTTCACGCTCCTGGGCGCATGGGTCACGGGCGACCTGCTTCGACGTTTTCACGTGCCCCGGCTTACCGGGTACTTGCTGTTCGGCGTTCTCGTCGGCCCGTACCTGGCAAACGTCATCACCGAGTCGATGGCGGCACAACTGCAGGTAATCACCGGCATCGCAACAACCCTGATCGCGCTGATTGCCGGCCTCACGCTCAGCATCGAACGGCTCCGCGGCCGGCTCTCCGCGATCGTCCGCATGACCGCGGCAACACTTGCCGTTGCCAGCGCCGGTGTCGCTGCCATTGCCTGGGTCGCATGGCCGTGGCTCCCGGTCGCGCCCGACGCCGAGGGCGCGGCGAGGCTGGCGATGGTTCTCCTGCTCACCGTCATGGTCGTCAGCTTCTCGCCGACGATGACGGCCGCAGTCACGACCGACACCGGCGCCCGTGGTCGTCTGAGCGAGCTCGTGCTCGCCGTCGTCGTCCTTGCCGATCTCGTGATGCTGCTGCTGTTCTCGTTCTCGATGCAGCTGGCGCGTGCCGTATTCCGGCCCGACATGGACGGCGGCAGCCTGATCGTGCAGTTCGCCTGGGAGAGCGGCGGCGCGGTGGCGTTCGGCGCCCTCGTCGGCGCGCTGTTTGCGCTCTATCTCCGATACGTTGGGCGCGAGGTGGCGCTGGTCCTGCTCGCGGTGTGCGGACTGCTCAGTCAGGTCGGCACCACACAGCAGTTCGAGCCGCTGCTTGCGGCGGTGGCTGCCGGTCTCGTGATTGAGAACCTGTCGGTCGCTCAGGGCGACACGCTCAAGGCGGCTGTTCAGCGCGGCGCTCCACCAGTACTCGTGATCTTTTTCGTCGCCATCGGTTCATCGCTGCGCGTGGACGCGCTCGCGGCCCTCGGTCCGGTTGCGCTCGCTCTGGCGGCGATTCGAGCCGCGTTGATCCGGACCGGAGTGTCTGCCGGCCTCGCGGTCTCCGGGATCGATCGACGGGTGGGCGAACACGCCTGGACGGGACTGATCTCCCAGGCTGGCATCACGCTTGGCCTCGCATCGGTGGTCGCCAGCGAGTTTCCAGGATGGGGCACGCAACTGCAGACGCTGCTGATCGCGCTCATTCCAATCCACGAGTTCGTCGGCCCGATGCTGTTCAGACGGGGCCTGGCCCGGGCTGGCGAGCTGGAGGCTCAGACCCCGCGGCCCCTGCTCGTCGTCTCGAATCGAGAGCCGTATCTGCACCTGACCCGGCGTGACGGCACCGTCACGTGGACGACGGCGACGGGTGGCGTGGCCGTCGCCCTGGACGCACTGATGCGTGAGCGCGGCGGCACATGGATCGCACACGGTTCCGGATCGGCCGATCGGCTCGTGGTCGATGACAGCGACAAGGTTCACGTTCCACCGGAACATCCTTCGTATGTGCTGCGCCGGCTCTGGCTCGAGGAACCGACGTTCTCGGCGTACTACGGCGGCTTCGCCAACGAGGGCCTCTGGCCCCTGTGTCACGTTGTCGATGTGCGGCCGACATTCCGCAGCGAGGACTGGGCCGCATACAAGGACGTCAACGACCGTTTTGCCGCCGCCATCGACGAGGAGCTCGACTCGTCGAACACGCCGGTGTTTCTCCAGGACTATCACCTTGCCCTGGTGGCCCCATCGCTGCGCACGAGGCGACCCGCCGCTCGCACGGCGCTCTTCTGGCACATTCCCTGGCCGTCTCCGGATCGGCTCCGTATATGCCCGTGGCGCCGCGAGATCCTGACTGGGCTGGCGGCCAACGACTTGCTTGCGTTTCAACTCGATCGCGATCGACGCAACTTCCTTCTCGCCGCCGAGGAGGAGCTCGACGGCGAGGTCGATCTCGAGGCGTCGCGCATCTGGGTCGACGGGCGATCGACGACCGTCGTATCAGTACCGATTGGCGTCGACTACGACCGGATTCAGGGCATTGCCGCCGAAGATTCGCTCGCAGACGAACAGCGACGCCTGCGGCGGCTCTTCGACCTTCGCGCCGACATCGTCGGCATCGGCGTCGATCGGCTCGACTACACGAAAGGCATTCCCGAGCGACTGGATGCGCTCGACGAAGTGCTGACCCGGCGGCCGGAGCTGCGAGGGCGACTGACCTTCGTCCAGATCGGCGTACCATCTCGTTCGGGGCTTCACAGTTATGCCGAAATTGAATCGCAGATCAGTCAACGGATCGATGCGCTCAACCGGCGCCACCGTGTGCGCGGCGGACCACCGGTCGTCTGCTATCAGAAAACGCCCCTCGCGATCGGAAGCCTGGTTGCGCTCTACCGTCTCGCGCATTTCTGCATCGTCAGCTCGCTCCATGACGGGATGAACCTGGTCGCGAAGGAATTCGTCGCGGCCCGCGACGACGAGGACGGCGTGCTCGTGTTGAGCGCTCTCGCGGGCGCGGCGCAGGAGCTGCACGAGGCGCTGATTATCAATCCGTACGACATCGAGGGCTTCGCCGACGCGCTGACACAAGCGATCGACATGCCGGTGGAGGAACGGCGCACGCGCATGCGTGCGCTGCGGCGCGCGGTCGCCGGACGCAATGTCTTCGGCTGGGCATCAGATATTCTGGAAGGGCTCGAGAGCCTGTGGACCAGGCCGTTGCACTATGCGGTCCGAGGCTGGGAGGATACGTCCGTCTGACATGCAGACCATCCTGGCGGAAGAGCAGCGCGCGCTGCTAGCCAGCTTCGCGCACTCCAACGTGCTACTGGCATTCGACTACGACGGAACGCTCGCGCCCATCGCCCCGACGCCCGCCGGCGCACGGATGAGGCGCGACACCCGGCGGCTGCTGACACTGGCCGCCCGCCTGTATCCGTGCGTCATCATTTCCGGGCGGGCGCTCGACGATCTCACGCGACGACTTCGTCACATTCCGGCGTGGTATCTGTTCGGAAACCACGGGCTCGAGCCAGCCACACCCGACGCGCCGTATCCAACCCATGCGCGCGAATGGGCGCTGCATCTCAAAAAGCGGCTGCCGCGGGATCCCGGCATCGTCATCGAGGACAAGCGGTATTCCGTCACGATTCACTACCGCGGCGTTCGCGACAAGCGCCGCGCGATCGAGGCGATCGACAAAGCCGTTGCCGAGCTCCCGGAGGCGCGGGCACTGGGAGGGGACGAAGCGGTGAGCCTGCTACCTCGCGGCGGCGCCGACAAGGGGGTCGCGCTTCAACAGGCGTGCAGGTGGTTTGCGTGCGACAGCGCGATTTACATCGGCGATGACGGCACGGACGAGGACGCGTTCGCGTCCGCATCTCCAGAAAAGCTGCTCGCCATTCGCGTCGGAGGGGCGGTCGGCTCCCGGGCGCGGTATCAACTCGATCGCCAGGAGGACGTCGACGCGCTTCTCCGCATTCTCGTCGACTTCCGGACGGCCGACTCCAGTTCCATGCGGCGCCGAGCCAAGGCGCGATAGGACAGATGTCCCTCGCGGGAAGCGCATCAGATTCACAGTGGTACAAGGACGCCGTCATCTATGAGCTGAACGTCCGCACGTTTTGTGACTCGAACGGCGACGGGATCGGCGACTTCGCGGGTCTGACGCAAAAGCTCGAGTACCTTGAAGAGCTCGGGGTGACATGCCTGTGGCTGCTGCCCTTCTACGAGTCGCCCCTGCGTGATGACGGATACGACATCGCGCACTACGAGCGGATTCACCCTGCCTGCGGGACCAGGCGCGACTTCAGGGCGTTCCTGGATCAGGCGCATGCGCGTGGGATACGCGTCATCACCGAACTGGTCCTGAATCACACCTCGGATCGGCACCCATGGTTCGAGGCGGCGCGCCGGGCGCCGGCCGGTACGCCGAAGCGTGACTTCTATGTCTGGAGCAACAACACCGACCGGTACGCCGGGGCACGCGTCATTTTCAGCGACACCGAGCAGTCCAACTGGACCTGGGATCCGGTTGCGGGAGCGTTCTACTGGCATCGATTCTTCCACCATCAGCCGGACCTGAACTTCGACAACCCCGAGGTGCGGCTCGCGGTCCTGAAGGTCATGCGCTACTGGTTCGACCAGGGAGTCGACGGGCTCCGGCTCGACGCCGTCGCGCACTTGTTCGAGCGCGAGGGTACGACCTGCGAGAACCTGCCAGAGACACACCAGTTCCTGAAACAGATCCGGCGCGATATGGACCAGCGCTACACCGGTCGCGTGCTGTTGGCGGAGGCCAACGATCAGTCACGGCACGTGCTGGAGTATTTCGGCGAGGACGACGAATGCCACATGGCCTTTCATTTCCCGTTGATGCCGCGGCTTTTCATCGGAATCTTTCGTGGACATGCGTCGGCCATCGTTGATGTCGTCGAGGCCACGCGCCGGATTCCGGACGCATGCCAGTGGGCCATCTTTCTCCGGAACCATGACGAGTTGACGTTGTCGGCGGTAACCGAGGAGGAGCGCGACTTCCTGGTGGCGGCCTGCGTTGCCGAGCCGCAGATGACGCTTCATCGCGGGATCCGGCGCCGCCTTGCGCCGCTGCTGGGCAACGATCGACGCCGCATCGAGCTCGCGCACGTGCTGCTGCTGTCGCTGCCGGGAACGCCGGTCCTCTACTACGGGGATGAAATCGGCATGGGCGACGACCTTCGCCTGCACGACCGTGACGGTGTTCGCACGCCGATGCAATGGTCCGACGACGCCCATGCGGGCTTCGCGCCACGGAGCGTGACGCGTCTCGTGATCCCGATCATCGACAATCCGGTTAATGGGTACCGCGTGGTCAACGTGGCCGCACAGCAACGCAGGTCCGATTCACTGCTGGCGCGGGTCAAGCGTCTGCTTCAGGTGAGGCGCCGCCACGTCGCGTTCGGCCGGGGAACGATCGAATTCGTACGCACCGGCAACGAGGCGGTCCTGGCCTTCATACGGGTCCACCTGAACGACACGATCCTCGTCGTGGCCAACCTGTCGGGATCCGTGCAATCCGTGACGCTCGAATTGCCCGAGTCCATCATCGGTCTCGCACTGGTCGAGATCGCCGATGACGTGGCGTTCCCGGCGGCGGGGTCCTCACCCTACCCGCTCGCGCTGGCTCCCTATGCTTCGTATTGGCTCGCCGCCGACAGACGCTCCCCCGGGTGCGGCTGAGTCAACGTTGGAATTCGATGTAGTACGCGGAACGGCCGGTCAAAAAAAATCTGGCGCGCTGTCCGGCTTCCCTGTCTGTGCCGCCGGCCGTGTCAAGGCCCACGACCTGCGGATACCATCCACCGCCGTTCATCAGCTTGCGCGGCGCGCTCCACGCATGCGCGTCACTGAGCTCGCGCGAATACGAAACATAGATGCCCTCGTTGTCGAAGTTTTCGTTCTTCGCGCGATTCAGCAGCATCACGTAACGCTCGAGATAAGTGTTCCAGTGAATCGACGCTCCCCAGAATGCGTCAACGGCGTAATCGCGATCGTGCCAGGGGTTCGAAACCGGGACGAGCGCCGTACCTGCCGGATACTCCCATTCGGTTCTCGAGCCGTCGTCGACGCGTTTCGCGGGGAGCCACGCGCCATCGTGAAGCACCGCAATCTGCCCTCGAGGCACATCGCGATCGGCCCAGGGCATCCGCGCAATCGCCACACCTTGCGCCAGCCGCTCCTTCGCATATTGGCTGAAATACATATAGAGATAGCGATGGTCGGCGTCGAGCACAACGCTGGGATCCCCAACGCCGCCAACCAGGAAACGATTCGACGTGGTGCATGCGTGGCTGCCTGGCGGACTTTCGAGTATCACGCCAAGGTTCTCCCAGGTCAGACCGCGATCGCGAGATCTGGCGGCGCCGATGCTCAGGATCGACCGATCCGGCCTGCCACACACATCATCAGGGACTTCATGGTGGTAGTACCCGTACCAGGTACCGCCGTCATCTGGAATGACGGCTTCCATCCATACGCCGTAGCCTGGATGCGGCAGCAGCGTGATCGCCTCGAGGCGCTGGAGGTCATCCAGTCGAGGACCGGCGAGGAGAGAAGGCGCTCCACCCCACGACGCGACTGCGAAGAGCGTCCAGACGCCATCGACGAGATCCCACGCCATCGGCGTGTTGGAATCGACCGCGGTCGGCAGCGTCAAAGTGGGAGCGGACACGAGGCGCGCCGAGAGCGGGCGCTCAGACTGGGCTCGGAGCGGAACCAGCGTGGCCGCGATCAGACAACCGCCGATCGCCGCCGCAAAGGCGCGGATCACTGTCTGGTGAAATGAACGAGGTGCCGCGATGTGCCAGCCATGAAGAACCGCGCCCATTCGCCGGCAATCTTGTCGGTGCCGGTGCCTTCATCCAGGCCAATCACCTGGGGATACCAGCTGCCGCCGTTCAATATCTTCATTGGGACTGACCAGAGGCGCGGATCGTCCAACCGCGAGGTAAACGAGACGTAGATCCCTTCCTCGTTGTATTTCGTGTCCTTGGCGCGATTCAGGAGCATCACGTACATCTGCAGGTACGTATTCCAATGGACCGACGGCCCCCAGAACGCGTTCGTTGTCGTGCCCTCGTCATGCCACCCGTCAGAGACGGGGAAGATTGGGACGCCGGCCCCGAACGCCCATGTCGTCTCATCACCATCCGCAACCTCGCGCGCGGCCGGGATCCAGAATCTCGTGCGCCAGACCATGACCTTGCCCTCAGGCTCGTCGCGATCTGCCCACGCGAGCCGCGCGACCGCGACACCCTGCTGGACGCTCGCCCGTTCATACTGGGAGAAGAAGAAATACAGATCGCGCGAGTCGGCATCGAGCTGCACGCTGAAATCGCCGATGCCGTTGACAAAAAACACGTTGTTCGTCGCGCAGGCGAAGGTGGATGCCGGCGCTTCGAGGACGATGCCCAGGTCCTCCCAGGTGCGACCGCGATCGTCGGAACGGGCGGCTCCGATCCGGGGAATGACCTTGTTGCTGCCGGGACAGACCGGCGTGGCTGGCATCTCGTTGTGGTAGTAGCCATACCACGTGCCGTCGACATCAGGGACGATCGCTTCGATCCACACGCCGCCCCCAGGCCAGGGATCGAGAGTAACGGGCTGGGCGGTGCCGAGCGTCGTCAGACTTCTGCCGCGGGCGGTGCTCGGCTGTCCTCCAAACGACGTCGCAATGTAGAGGAACGGTACGCCGCGGATCAGATCCCATACAGCAGGGCTGTTGCTGTCGACTTCACCTGACAATCGCAGCTCGGTCGCAGGCACGAGTCGGGCCTGTGGGTTGATCGTCACCGGGACCTGCGCGCGAAGACCGGTCGCGACAACGAATACGGCCACCGCGACCGACGCCACGAGAAGCGGCTGCTGCACCGCGTACTTCACGCTCAACCGACGTCGCCTCGCATTGCGTGGGCTGATTGTTGATCAAGTTATTGTCCCAACAGGGAATCGTTGGGGGACCGACTCGGCCGTTCGGCCGGCGCATGACTGGAAGATCCTGGCGGCGACGGCGCCGCCAGGACACGCGGTGGTCTCGCGGCGTCACGCCGCGCGGGAGCTAGAGCTCTCTACGGAACCCTAGCTCGTCATCCTCGGCTAAAACGTGAACTTGACGCCAAGCTGCATCATGCGCGGCTGGTACGCCAGCGCCGCGTTGGCGGCGGGCCGTCCAAACTGAGCGTTCGCCATGTTGGTCGTATAGGTCCCGTAGTTTTCGTGGTTGAAGAGGTTGTAGGCCTCGATCATCCCGTCCACCTTGACTTTGCCCACAATCGGGAACGACTTCTGGAGCCGCACGTCCACGCGGTGGAGCGGCCTGCCCGTCAGGCTGTTGCGCGGGACGATGGAGCCGTCGGCGCGCAATCGGTTTTCGCCGCTTCCGCCCTCGCTCCGCCTATCCGTGCCGTCCGTGACGGCGAAGCGTTCGCCCGATCCGTAGAAGTAGATACCGCTCGCCTGGAAGCCGTAGCCGATGTCGTAGACGCCGTTCACGTTCGCACGATGACGCTGGTCCCCCGCGGCGTAGCCGTACTCTCCGCCGAGATCCTTCGCCAGAGCGAAGCCAAGCGGCCGGCGCGCCACGATTCCGTCGCTCCCCAAGTACCACTGATCGCGCCGAGGGTTCGCGTCCTTGAAGAACGCCAGAGTGTAGGTCGCGTTCGCCTGCCACCGGTTACTGAACCGCTTGGTGAACGTGAAGTCGGTACCGTGGTAGTTGGACCACCCGTCGAGCAGCTCGAAGTTGACCGTGCCCCACGTCGGGAACGGCCGCGCCGCCACGTTCGTGAAGGGAGTATTCGCCCCGGTGGCCGAGTTGTAGGTCAGATTCCCATTCACCGTGGTCGTGGGCTCTTCGCGACGACCACCCGTGTAGGAGTAGTTGATCTCGACCGACGCCTGCGTGGCGATCTGGCGCTGAACGCCAATCGACGCCTGGTGTGAGTATGACGTCTGGCGCCCCGGATAATTGATCTCCTGCGTCAGCGCCCGGAACGCGCAGTTGGTCGTCCGGTTGACGATGTCGCACGCGTTCTGGAGTGAGGCCGCGAATTCGGGCTTGGGCCCGTTGAACCATCCAAAGAAATTGTCCCTGACGGTCGTGAAATTGTCGCGGCCGTCAAAGGCGATCTGGTTCTCGAACCTGTGCACATACCCCAGGCTCTGCTGCACGCCATCGTTCGGTGCGAAAGCGAAGAACAAGCCGTATCCGCCCCGGACGGCGGTCTTGTCATCGAGCTTGAGCGCAAACCCCGTGCGCGGGGCTAAATTGTTCTTGTCGACCGGCAGGTTGCCAGGCAGCCAGGGTCGGAATTCGAGCTTCTCGTTGTGAGCACCGAAGTCGATGTCATACCGCAGACCCATGTTGAGCGTCAGCCGGTTGTTCATGCTCCAGTCGTCCTGCAACCAGCCACCCCACAAGTGGCGCGTCACCGAGTACTGGTGCTCCGTGTCCGACGACGCGTGGTCGACCCAGCGAACCAAGGGTGCTCCCGCCGCGGTGCGCATCGCGGCCAGCGGCGCCAGGTTCCACGTTGACGCGTCATACACATCCGGAAACATCTGTTGGAGCTGGGCCGCGCTGGGAATGGGCCCGCCCTGGGCATTGATGGCCCCATCGCACCGCAAGCACCAGATGAACTGGTTGCCGAACTTGAGGTACTCGACGCCGATCTTGATGTCGTGACGTCCCCCCCGGTTGAAGGACGTCGTAAAGTCGTCACGAACCGATGTGGTGTCCTGAAAGATGTTGAGCGGCGACGCGCCGACGGTCAGACCTGTGAACAGGGTGATGATTGAGCCGCCGTGCAGGGACGGGTGATAGGGGAAGTCATTGCCCTTCCAGCGGACATCCGGCTGATCGCGCCGCTCGTAGTCCGTCCGGCCGACTTTGATCTCGTTGACGGCGTTGGTCCCGAAGACCTGCGTCAAGGTGCCGAAGTACTGGGGCGCGATGCGTCCACGGGTGCCGCCAACCGGGCTGGTGGGGCTGCCGCCGCTGTAGAAATCCGTGTGGAACTGCGTCACACGGGCAACCAGTCGCGTCTGGGGCGTCAGCTGCCAGTCGACGCGCTCGGTCGCGGTGTGCTGCTTCTTGGGATACGTGATGTCCCGATTCAAGAACGCGTACACGCTGTTCGCGTTGAACGTGCGCGGCTCGTGCTCGAACTCGTAGCTGGCGAAGAAGTGCAGCCGGTCGCGAATCAGGGGACCACCAACGGTGGTGCTGAACTGCTGATTCGAGTACGGCAGGACGCGCTGAAGAATGAAGTCCTTGGCGTTCAACCTGTCGTTCCGGAAATAGCCGCCGAACGTCCCCGTGAGTGCGTTTGTTCCCGACTTAGTGATGGCATTGACGACCATGCCCGATGAGCGGCCCTGCGTCGCGTCGAAGCGATTGGCGACGACCTGGAACTCGGCGATCGCATCGCGGCTCATCTGCGGCTGCTCGGTGTCGGGGGTCGTGTGGTAGTTCGTCGTGATTTGCTGGCCGTCCACGTTGGTCTGGGCGTAGCCCTGGCGGTTCTGCACGAGGCCGCCCCCCTCATTGCGCCGCGCCCCAGGCGCGAGGAGCGTCAGGTCCATCCAGTTGCGGCCGTTGATCGGCAGATCCTGGACCTGGCGTGGGTCAATGTTGGCCCCGACAGTCGAGTCCGTGGTGTCGACAAGCGGCGCTTCGCCCGTGACCGTCACGGTCTCAGCGAGGGTCGCCGGCCCGAGTTGAAGGGGGACCGCCAAGGTCTGGTTCAGCAGCAGTTGGAGACCCGTCCGGGTTGCGGTTTGAAAACCGGCCAGGCTCGCGGTAATCCTGTGGGCGCCGACGCGTACCGGGATACGGAACGCCCCCTGGGCGTCCGTGACTCCCTCAAACGTATTTCCCGTTTCCTCATGCACCACGGTAATGGTGACTCCCGGGAGTACGCCTCCGGACGAGTCAGTGACAGTTCCCGCGACGATCGCTTGCTGCGCGTAACCGGCCGCCGGCCACGCCAGGACTGCCAGTAGTGCCAGAACCCGCCGAATGCTCCTCCAGCTCGCCGTGATCATTCGATGTCCTCCTGAGCCGCGCGCCTGAGTGCCTTCAGGGCGGGGACGATGGTTGTACTGCGTAGGGCGGATATATCCGGTCCAGACCGTAATTTCAAGCAAATGCACGCCGGATGTCTTTCAAATCCGGTTGACCGGCAGCTACACATCAGCTACGCTGCGCGCGCGCAATCCTACTGCTACTCCCCTGAAGCATGCAATCGCGCCCCGCAACGTCGCTGTACGCCATCGCCGGATACCTCGCGCTCGCGCTGGTGTTCTCGTGGCCTTTACCGCGGCACATGGGGACCCACTTGACCGGACCGCCGGACGGTGACACCGGGGTGTACGTCTGGAATCAATGGGTGTTTCATCGCGAAGTGATCGAGCACCACGAGCTGCCCCTCTTTACTCGAGAGATCTTCTCGCTGACCCGGCCGGCAAACCTCGCGCTGCACAATTACACGCTCTTCCAGGATCTGATCGCCTTGCCGCTCCTGCGCACGTTCGGCAGCGTCGCGACGTTCAACATCGTGTACCTCCTGATGGTGGTCCTCGCCGGCTACGCTCTGTTCGTGCTGGCATGGCATGTCACCGGACGGCCGTTCGAATCGTGGCTCGCGGGAGCGCTCTTTTCGTGGAGCCCGTGGATGGTCACGCGCGGCATCGGGCACTTCAGCCTGGTTGCTGCTGCGCCGCTGCCGATTTTCATCCTCCTGCTGCTGCGATGCAGCGATCAGCCGCGCATGCGCGACGCACTCGCGCTTGGCGCGACGATCTGCTGGGCCGCGACGACGGATCCGTACTACGCCATCTACTGCGTGATGATTGCGATCGTATTCCTGGTCGTGCGTACCGTTCGCCTTTCGCACCACGCGGTCCGCGCGACCGAACCGCGCACGCTCGATCTCCTCATCGCGTGCGTCGGCGGCTTCACGATCTCACTGCTCATCGGCCGCGGCTGGCAGCTGAACATTCTTGGCGTCCATGTCACCGCCCACGAGCTGTACACACCGGTGCTCCTCTTGACCCTCCTGGTGATGGTTCGTGTCGCCTGGCCCTATCGGCGCGTTGGAGTATCCGTGGACGGCCCCCAGGCACTGCGGTTGATCCGGGTCGCGTCGGTGGCGGCGCTCGTCGGCGCGGTCATGCTGTCGCCCGTCTTGTACGCCGTGGGCGTTCGAATACGCGATGCTGGATTCGAGTCGACCAGCGTGCTGTGGCGAAGCAGTCCGGCGGGTTTGGACCTCATCACGTTTCTGCTGCCCAACCCGAATCACCCGCTTGCGCCCGAGTGGCTCCGAGCCTGGCTCACCCCGCGGCCGGATCGGTATCTGGAAAACGTGGCGTCGCTGACCTTCACGGCCATCATCGCGATTGTCGCGGCCCTGCGTACTGGATGGCGGCCGTCGGCGTTCTGGATCACGTTGACGGTGACGTTCGGGCTGTTGTCACTCGGGCCGTTCATCCATGTCGCCGGTGAGAATACGCACGTGCCCGGGCCGTGGGCGCTGACCCGCTATCTGCCCCTCGTGCGCCTGGCCCGTACCCCTGGACGGATGGCCATCGTGCTGATGCTTGCTATCGCAGTGCTGTTCGCCGTTGCGCTCTGCCGGCTTGGTCAGCGGTGGCCGCACCGGAGGCGGGCGATGCTTTCTGCCGTGACGATGTTGCTGCTATTCGAGCTGCTGCCTGCGCCGCGGCCTTTGTACTCGGCAAGTGTCCCGCGCTTCTACGAGCGCATCGCGGCAACCCCGGGCCATGCGCGGGTGCTCGAGCTGCCCTTCGGTGTCCGTGACGGCACCTCAAGCGTGGGCAACTTCACGGCTCGATCCCAGTTCTTTCAAACCGTGCACGGCAAGCCATTGATCGGCGGCTACCTCTCACGGGTGTCACGGCGACGGGTGGCCGAAATTCGGAGCCTGGCAATGCTGGATGCGCTCATCACGCTGAGCGAAGGACGAACGATTGACCCTCAACGCGAGGCCGCGCTGATCGCCCGCGGACCGGGGTTCGCGCGGAGCACGCCGGTGGAGTTCGTGGTAATCGATCGCACACGCGCCTCGCCCGGCCTCCGGGCCTTCGCCATGCGTGCGTTCCGCCTGAAACGCATCGACGGCGACGCGCTATTTGATCTGTACGTTCCCGAACTGTAATTCCCAACTCCCAACCTCCAATCCCCAAGACGCCTTGGGAGTTGGAAGTTGGGAATGGGGCGTTGGTGACGCGTCTAAAACTGCGTGCGGAAGCCGAACTGCAGCATCCGCGGCGAGTACGCCAGTGTGGTGCTCGAGTTCGCCTGACCAAACCGTGCATTCTGTTCGTTCAACGTGAACAAGGTCGGGTCGTAGTTCGCCCGGTTGAAAAGGTTGTACACCTCGAAAATGCCGTCGATCTTGAACTTCTGCGTGATCGATATCCGCTTCTGAAGGCGCATATCGACGCGATGGATCGCCGGCAGATTCAGGCTATTGCGCTCAATGAGCGTGCCGTTCGCGCGGAGGCGCCCCTGCGCGGACGTCTGACCTGTTGCTCCGCCGTTCCGGACATCAACGCCCGCCTGCGGAGTTTCCCATCCGTTGTCGCCGAAGATATACAAGCCGCTCAGCTGCACGCCATACGGCGCTTCCCAAATGCCATTGAACGTCACGCGATTGTGCTGGTCCTTGCCCGGGTACCACGCGTTCTCCGAAACGTCGAGCGGCAGCGTGACCGGTACGTCGCACCTGTAGGCACCGGACCCGGCGACCGTCGTTACTGGGTACTGGCAGCCCGGGTTCAACGGAAGCTGATCGAACACTCGCGTCCGGGCATAAGTGTAGGTCGCCGACGCCTGCCAGCGGTTGGCCATGCGCTTGGTGAACGCCGTTTGAAGAGCGTTGGCGTCCTGTTGGCCGTCGCTGCGGTTCATCTGGACGGTGCCCCAGCCGGGATACGGACGGTTGATGTAATTGGCTGCGGCTGTCCCTCCCACCAGCGGATACGGGGCCCCCGTCTGCGGGTTGTAGGCGACGTTGACGTTGCGCGTGACCAGTTGCTGGCGATCTCCCGAGTAGACCCAGTCGGCCTCGAACGACATCTGCGAGCCAATTTGACGCGCGAAGCCAAGCGATCCCTGGTGGCTCAACGGGTCGACGAGGTCGGGCGCCGCGAAGTTCTGCGTGCTGTGCCGCAGGTTACAGGTCGGTGCCGCTGGATTCGGTTGGTAGGCGCAGAGGAGCGCTTTCGCCTGATCGTAGGTAGGCGCCGGTCCATTGAACGGATTCACCGCGAAGTCGGAACGCCCATCGTTGGTCACCGTCATCGCGATCTGCTGTACGTAGCGCAGTGTAAACAGCGGCGGCTGTCCGGTTGCTGTGCCGTAGTAGATGCCATAGCCGCCGCGGACGACCGTCTTGTCGTTCATCGCGTAGTTGAAGCCGAGGCGCGGCGCGATGTTGTTCAAATCCTGGGGACGGTTCGCCTCCAGGAACGGTTTGAACTCTACCCAGTTGACGAACTCGTCGATGTTGGCGTCATAGCGCACGCCGAGATTCAGGGTCAGCTTGCTTGTCGCGGCCCAGTCATCCTGCGCCCACCACGCGAAAACATGACGTGGCGCGTACTCCGTGAAGCCGTTGTTGCCGGACGGACGCGAGTAGGGCGAGCTCGTCATCGCCACGTTCCGGATGTACTGCGTCGTCACCGGCGAGAGCGGTGCCAGGTTCCAGGTAGTGACGTCGTTCACGTCGGGGATCATTGACTGGATCACGTCCGCCGTTAGCGCTCCGTTGTTCGCAGTGAACTGGCCCATACACGTCTGACAGGTGGTCTCCCACGTGAAGTCGTGCATGTACTCGCCACCCACCTTCAGATCATGTCGCCCCTTGGCGTTGAAGGACGCCGTGAAGCTGTCCTGGATGTCCCAATCCTCCTCGCGGATATTCTGCGGCGTAATCGCGTGGGTCTGACCCAGCGTGAAGCCCCGCAGGAGGATAACGGGGGCACCGAAGCCCTGGGTCTGGCCCACGAGGCTGCCGGCATTTTTTACGTGTGCGAACTGGTTCCAGTGGAAAAGGGAGTGACCACCCCTGATCTCGTTAACCATGTTGGACCCGAGAACCTGGGTGAAGGTACCAAACTCCTGTTCCGACCGGCGATTGGTACCGATGGCCGACGCGGGGGTTCGGTCGGCGCCGCCGGTGTAGCGCGAGTCGTACGGGATCCGGTTGTCGTACCGGTTGCCGCGCAGACTCAGTCGCATCCCCGGGTTGAACTGGAAGTCGAAGCGTCCCATCTCGGTGTCCTGACGTCGCGCGCCTGTCAGTTGTTGGTTGAACTTCGGATAGGGCGTGTTGTAGACGAAGGTCTGCGGCTCGCGCTCGAACTCGTAGCTGAGGAAATAATGGATCCGGTCCCTGACGATCGGGCCCCCGAACGTACCGCTAACCTGCTGGTTCTGATACGGAAGCACCGTCCGAGTCACCGCGTCCTTGGCGTTGAACCTGTCGTCGCGGAAATAGCCGGAGAACGTGCCGCCCGGCGTATTCGTGCCCGACTTCGTGATCGCGTTGACCTGGATGCCGGCCGAACGGCCCTGCGACGCGTCGAACCGACCCGAAAATGCGAACTCACCAATCGCGTCGCGGCTGTAACGTGGCTGGCCGAACGCAAGGGCCACCTGGTTGGTGACCTGCTGTCCGTCGAGATTGAGCTGGAAGGTGATGTTCGATCCGGTCGAAGTGACCGGTGTCTCGGCAACGGCGTTCGACCGGCTTCCCGGCGCAAGCAGCGTGAGGTCCATCCAGTTGCGACCGTTAACCGGAAGGTCCTGCATTTGGCGCGGATCGACGTTGCCAGTCAGGCTCGAATTGGTCGTGTCGATGAGGGGCGCTTCGCCGGTCACAGTCACCGATTCCTGAACGGTCGAGGGAGCCATCTGAAGGTTCACAACCACGGTCTGGTTGAGCAGCAGGTCGACCTGGCGGGTCACTGTGCCGAATCCTGGAAGATCGGCGTCCACCTTCATCGTCCCGACGCGAAGGGGAATCCGGTAGCCACCTCTTTCATCCGTGACCGCAACGAACGTGTTTCCGGTCGCCGTATGCGTCGCCGTGATCGTCACCCCAGGCAGGACCCCGCCCGTCGTGTCCGTCACCGTTCCGCTGAGCACCGCTTCCTGCGCATACCCTGTAAAGGGAAGGAGCGCCAGCAGCGCAAAGACCATTACGAGTCGCCTGACAATACACACTTCCATTCGTCGTCTCCCTTGAGCTCCCCAGGAACGATAGAAAACAGCTCATCTTTGTATCTGACCGCGGTGCACCGGGTCAAGCAAATAGCGGGCTGAAGAAAGTCGCTATGTTATTGGCCCATTTGCAGATCGATAGCGTGGGCCCTCCAGCCGATTGAACAAATATTCGGAAATTTGGAGCGCGTCTCGGCGCTTGACAGCCAAACTCTGGAAGTTCAAAGTTCGAAGTTCGAAGTTCGAAAGTAAGTTCAAAGGCGTAGAGGCGGACCTTTAGGTCCGCCTTGCGTTCAAAAGCCGTAGAGGCGGACCTTTAGGTCCGCCTTGCCGAAATGAGGGACGGTCATGAGGCGTTTTGCAGCAATCGGGTTCGTGGCAGTAGCGGGCTTTTTGACCATTCCTCTCGCCGCGCAGCGGCCGCCCGCGGCGCCTCTCGAGATTCGTGCGCTCTCCGCGAAGCCCGAGCTCGTGAGCGGTGGTGACGTACTGGTGCAGATCGCCGGTCCGGCGAACCTGACCGCAAAGAACGTGACCGTCCGTCTCAATGGCAAGGACGTGACCGCGTCGTTCAAGCCCGCGGCCGAATCGAAAGCCGTCGTCGGCCTCCTTACAGATCTCCAGGTCGGATCGAACGCCGTCCAGGCTTCGATGCGCGGCAGCAAGGCGACCGCTCAACTCACGATCGTGAACCATCCGATCTCGGGACCGGTCATCTACAGCCCGCATCAAACGCCGTTCGTGTGCGAGACGCAAGCGCACGGCCTCGGCGCGCCGCTCGATGCGGACTGCGCGGCGAGTACGAAGGTCGACTACTTCTATCGCTCCACTGCCACTTCGGCGCCCGGCGCCGGCCAGAACAATCAGGGTGACCTTGCCGCAGCCGACAACGCGAACGGATTCGGGGGCGGCGCGGCTGCCAACCCGTTCAAGCCGCTCGATCCGAACGCCCCCCGTCCCACGGACATTGCGATGACGACGACCACCGAAGGCAAGACGGTTCCCTATATCGTTCGCCGCGAGATGGGGACCATCAATCGCGCGGTCTACTCGATTGCATTCCTGCACGAGCCAGGCACGCCGATGCCGTCGCCGTGGGTGGCGGGGACATGGAACGGCCGCCTGGTCTACACATTCGGCGGCGGCGTCGCGGCCGGGTACCACCAGGGGCGCACGGTGGGGGGCCTGAACGGCAATCGCGCCAACCTCGAAGACGGCCAGCTCGGCGACTATCCGGTCGCGAAGGGCTACGCGGTGGCGGGAGCTTCGCTGAACGTATTCGGCACGCATGCGAACGACGTGGTGTCCGCCGAGACCATGATGATGGTGAAGGAGCACTTCATCGAGGAGTTTGGCGTGCCGCGCTACACCATCGGCAGCGGCCGCTCGGGCGGCTCGATGCAGCAGCACATGATCGGCAACAACTACCCCGGGTTGCTCGACGCCATCGTTCCGACGGCAAGCTTTGCCGACACCCTGACATTCCAGACCGGGATGCTTGACTGCGATCTGCTCGATCGCGCGATGACGGCGTCGAAGCTGCCGTGGACGACCGATCAGAAGACGGCGATCTCGGGCTACAGCCACTGGGACTACTGCATCAACAACAAGCTCCGCTACGCGGCCGTGTCGGCGGACATCAACTGCGACGCGACGACGATCCCGCAGTCTATGCGGTTCGAACCCGTGAGCAATCCCAAAGGCGTCCGCTGCACGTTCCAGGACAGCCTGGTGAACGTGTTCGGGCGCGACCCGAAGACCGGCTTCGCGCGGCGGCCGTTCGACAACGTTGGCGTGCAGTACGGCCTCAACGCCTTCAACACCGGCAAGATCAATTTCGCCCAGTTCCTCGATCTGAACCGCCTCGCGGGCGGCCACGACATCAACGGCAACATCGTCGCCGAGCGGACGGTCGCGGATCCGGATGCGCTGCGCGCGGCGTATGAGACGGGCCGGATCACCGACGCGGCGCACGGCCTCAGCATGATCCCGATCATCGACATGCGGCCGTATACCGAAGGGCCCGGCGGCAACGTCCACGATACCTACTCAGGCGTGATCGCCGGCGCGCGACTGGTTGCGGCCAATGGCGCTGGAGGCAATCGGATCTCACGCGTCTACGAGCCAGGCGCATCAATCGTCAAGGCGCAGGACGACAACCTCGACATCCTGGACAAGTGGCTCGCGGCGGTCGCGCGCGACACAGCTCCGGGAAGCCAGCGCGAGAAGGTGCTGCGCAACAAGCCGGCAGGCCTCACCGATTCGTGCTTCACCGCGAAGCTGGACGAGATCAAGGACGCGTCGAAGTGCAAGGCGATGTTCCCGGTGTATGGGAATCCGAGGGCCGCGGCCGCCGCACCACCCACCGGCGACATCGTAAAGTGCGAGCTGAAGGCGATTGACAAGGCGGACTACAAGCGGCCTGTCACCGATGCGCAGCTCGCCGGCTTGCGCGCCGCGTTCCCGCAGGGCGTCTGCGACTACAGCAAGAAGGGTGTTGCGCAGCGTCCGGCGCAGAGCTGGCTGTCGTACCCGGCGGCGGCGGCGCAAACCGCCACCACAAGGTGAGTCGGGATTCGGGAGTCGGGAGTCGGGAGTCGACGCTCGAGGGCAAGACGCTCTTCATCACCGGCGCGAGCCGCGGCATCGGCAAAGCCATTGCGATGCGCGCGGCGCGCGACGGCGCACGCGTCGTCATCGCGGCCAAGACCACCGAGCCACATCCGAAACTACCGGGCACGATCTTCACCGCGGCGGATGACATCCGCGCGGCCGGCGGCGAGGCGCTGCCAATCCACGTGGATGTGCGCGATGATGCACAGGTGGAGCACGCTGTTCAGCGGGCGGTCGAAGCCTATGGGGGAATCGACGTGCTGGTGAACAACGCGTCGACGATCTCGCTGACCGGCACACTCGAGACGCCGATGAAGCGGTTTGACCTGATGCA
>Ga0105340_1000184_pt1 | contig 30624 bp, 50 predicted proteins | sample EasRivMeERMLT700_FD_89676 | JGI IMG/M metagenome (GOLD analysis project Ga0105340, IMG submission 89676) | Soil microbial communities from meander-bound floodplain in the East River, Colorado, USA - East River MetaG ERMLT700 | ecosystem: Environmental > Terrestrial > Soil > Floodplain | place...
CGGCGGCATCGTGGTCACGGGAGGCGGAGGCGCCGCATCAAGGCCATGATCGAACGGATCGATCCAGTCTTTCCGGCTATAGCGCGGCGCGTCGACCATCCACCCCGGTTGCGGGTTCGGCCCACCGGCGCCGCCGATGAAGTCCACCGCTTGTGATTCGCCCTCGACATCGGAGAGGTAGAGCGCGGAGTCTTCGCCGTGACCATGCACCTGGGTCTGACTCGCGGACTTTTTCAGGTGGCCCCACCGCTCATCGATGCCGTGCAACGTGGCGACGACCGCATCGGTAAACGCGCCTTGGCCGTCTTCGGTCTTCAGATTATAGAGGCCCGTGTCGAAGAGCTTGCGCGGGACGTTGCTGTAGTTTGGAACGCTCATGTCGGCCTAGTCCTTGTGATGCTTCATCGTGTCGCGGAAGGTCTGGACCATCTCAAGGTCGAATCGCACCGCGGCTTCTGCGCCGTCTTTGAGGGCGCCGTGTTTCATGCGAATGGACACCAGTCTGTCGAACTGTTCGGACGATCCGAACGCGCAACAAATACCCATCAGGCAGCAGATATATTCGTTCATGGTTGACGTCCTTGGGTTTGCTGTTTCGTCAGTTCCTGCATCGCGGCCAACGCCGCCGCGCGGTTACTGGCCGCGTCGATCTTCGCTTCCAGAGCCTTGATCCCGGCATTAAACATTTCCTTGTCGGCCTCGCGGAGTTTGGATTCGTACTCCATCCGCATATTCATCAACTGCACGTCGGTCTTGATCGACCAGACCGCGCCCCCGATCGAGAGGGCGAAGACGATCGCGCCAACCGTCATGGGGAGAGGGAAGGTCAACTTCGCCGCATCGGTACTTCGCCGTTCTTCTCTCGGAGGGCTCATCGTGTCCTTCAGCGGGGGGCTTAGTGGCACTGGCCGCATTACGGCTTCCATTCGTGACCTCTCTCCCTTATCCCCGACCGTGGACCGTCCGATACATCCCCACAGGTGGATACGGGCAACCAGTTTGCTCGTGTCTGCTCAGGGGCCGTGTGCCTGTTCACGCAGGGCACGGTCCCGACTCGTCTTCCCCGAAAAATTCACAGTAGCCGTTGAGCTTTCTGGACATCTCAATACCACTCAATCACTTGATAGCCGACAACCCCGCCGAGCGTCGTTTCATTCGCCCGAACCGTCGTGGCATTCAGCAACGCCACTCGACATTGTGTCGTGAGCTCCGCCGCCGTCGTATCGAACAGAAAGCCGAGGTAATCCACTTCCGTCTTCCCCGTGTTCACCGTCGTGATCGTGTCGTCGGTGGGATCGGCCGCAACCGTAATCGCGCCTCGTTGCACCGACTTGATCACCCCCGGCCAGTACTCGATCAATTCAAAGTTCGCCGTTACCGTCCCGGCTGGCGTGTTGCCGCGTGTCGCCGTGATCGTGGTCGTGTTCGTCAACGCGATCCGGCAATAGCCGTTATCGTTCTGTTGCAGTGCTGTGCTGGACGCCCCGAGAAACTTCAGCCGGCTATTCGTCAACACGACAGCGGTGATCGCGCCGGTATTTGACGACGCCCCGCCGGCAATCGTGATCGTCCCGCGCTGGATCGACCGCACCAGCGAGGTTGGCATCCAGTTCGCCACATCACTGAACGCCGGGATCCCGCCTTGATGCGCCCGCGAGCCGAAGCGGTTGCTCATCAGCTCACCGTCATGCGATTCACGTTACCGCTGATCATGACGACATTCGCTGAGGCGCAGAACGCCTTCACCGTCACCGCCGCCGCGCCCGTGCCCGTCAAGCGCTTCCCGGCAATGATCAGCCGATCGCCACTCTCGGCGGGAATCGTCACTTCCAGTAGATCATCCGGTGACGTGACCCCGCCCCACTCGATCGTCAGTTTCCGATCCGTCGTGTCGGTGTTATTCGCGTAGAGCCAGATTTCATCGAACACCGTCGCGCTCGTGCCGGTGGCGTGGATGGTCGTGCCCGGTGTGCTCGTGGCGACGACTTTGATTTGTCGTCCAGTCGTCGAACCCGACAACAGGACGGGAACAGTGGGAACGGCAGCCATATCAACTCTCTCCCTACGTCATGCAATCAATAAACAGGATGTCCGGCTGCACATCAGTGACCGGATTCGGCACGATCACAATCGTGGTCGTGGATTGCGCCTGTCCGATAAACCGCGCATTCGTCGGCGCCGTTGCTGTCAACGAGCCGGCCGTGGCGCTCACGTAATACGAGCTGCCCGCCGTGAGTGGCCCCGCCACCGTCATCAGCCCTTGCAGGCGAATCGTGCCGGTCGCTCCAGAAGCGATCGCGCTGGGTACCATCCCCACCGTGACCGCCGCACTACTGGCGTAGGTCAGATCGGCATCAGCCTTGTACCAACTGCCCGGCGTGAGCGAGCCTGATCCGGTCGAGAGATACACCACGTCCTCCGCCGCGAGATCGACACCCGCCACGCCCTGAATATCCACGTTGACGGTGGACGGCGGCACCGCGGCGATGTTGTCCTGCGTCCACACGGCCACATCGGCGGAGGTCGTGAGGATGAACTTGTACGACTGGCCCGGCTCAAGATAGAGTTCGCTGGACCCTGAGATACGTCCCGCGCTATCGAGCACAATCGGATTCGTGTGGGCCGTCCCCGAGGACGTTTGATACACCGTCACCGCATCCGCGGGATACGAGCCGCCCGCCGTGACGGTATAGAGCTTCCCAGACGAGAGCGGATTGCCGCTCGCATCGAGCAACTGTCTTTTGACGTTTGGGCTCAGGGTATAAGTCGCCACGGGTTACAATGCTCCGTTGATGCGCTTCTGGCTGCTCGACCTGCCGGCGCTTATCGTTACGCTCCTGTTTCGGGCGTATGCCGTCTGTCTCGCCGCGATGGCGCTGGTCTGTTTTCTTTCCGTCATTTATTCCCTTGCGGCACTGGCGTTCCAGTGGCCCCCGATTTGGTAGCCTGCTCGATCAGATTCGTGAGCCGGGCATACCGTGCCGTCGCCACGGCCGTGGCTTTCAACGGCACGCGCACGCCTTCAACTAAGAGCCTCGTGATCGTCGGAGAACTGAGCGCCTTCGCTAACGCCGCGCCCGTCAACTGATACGCCGCCAGGGTCACCGGATCGGTCAGGAGATAGCCTTGGGCCATTAACCCGCCGACGTGCGCGGATCCGCTGGGATTCGACTGCTCCCCCATCTTGCGCGCGAGCGCCCAGAACCGATCCAGGTCTTTGATATACGCCGGGTCTTGAAAGAGCAGCCGCTTTGTCTCCGGCCCGAGCTTTTGCCATTTCGTCGCGAGTGATTGTGTGGCGGTAAACCCGCCGTCTTTCGTGGCTTCTGTCAGGAGATCCGAGAGCACCGCTTTGCCGACGTGCGGCAACGAGTCCGGGGCGAACTTCTGAAGCTCGCGCAGGTGCATCACGGCCGCATCACTCGGCGCAATCGCGGCATTCGCGGTTCTCACTGGCTCCGCTTTGAGTGCGTCGAGGACTTCGGCCGCGGCATACTTCTGGCGTGTGGCGAGTCGGCCTTCCTTGAGCGCCGAGACGGCCTCAGGACCGAGTGATGCCGCCGCGTCATCCACGGCCTTGCTCAACTTCTGGACGGCAAACGCCGCCGCGCCCTGACCGCTAGACCGCAATTCCGGCATCGCCGCGCCACGCGACATTGATTTCAGTTGGCTGAGCGCCCCATCCACCGCGGATAACGGAGCCATATCGGGGCCGTTCACGAGCGCATCCAACGCCGTCGCCGCGTGCGCTTCCGCCCCTTGTAGACTTCCCGTTAACTCTTTTTTCCGCAGCAGCCGATCCAGTGCCGGTTTCAGAACCGATTTCACAGACACGAGATCCACGGCCACCGGGGTCGCCTGCTCAAGCGCGCGCACCGTGCCGTAGTGAACATCGGCGGCATCATCGAAACCCTTGATCGAGGCTTCCACACCCGCCCGCGCCGCTGCACCCGCCGTTTCCTTCGTCACCGCCGGTGTATAGCCCTTCGCGGCCAACTGCTCACCCACGGTCGCTAAGCCAGCCTGCCGCGCCTTTGCCGCTTTCGTCCCGATGACACTGCCGGCGACAGAGGTCTTCGTGGCTAACTGTTGGGCAGCGCGAGGGATGGGATTCGCCGTCGCCGACGCCACATCCACAGGAATCCCCTGTTTGAGTCCCCACGCGGCCAGTTCACGCTCCGGCGTCACCGTGCCACCGATGCGCGCCGGTATTTTCCCGACGAGTTTCGGCGCCTGCCACGCGAGCGCACCGCCTGCCAACCGGCCCGCCGCGCCCGCCACGTCGCCCGTTCCCGCCTGCTCACCAATCGACGCCGCCAACGGACCCACCACCGGCAGAAACGAGGCCGTGCCATGCCCCACCATTTCGGAGTAGCGGCCTTCGCGAGCGGCTTGCACAGCCTTGTCAAACTCTGCGCCTTGTTGCTGATACATCGCGGACACGGTATCCACGGGATGTCGAACGGTCTGATACAGCCCTTTGGCGATCGTGACTGGATTCACCATCTCGCCCACACCGGAGGCGAATCGACCCGCCGCAGATCGGGTTGGTGGCAGCGAAGGCTGAGGCGTAGACGCCTGCCGCGCCTGTTCGGCCAACGCGGCATAGTCCGGCCCGGACGCCTCTCGGCGGGCTTGTTCCGCGAGCTTCGCGTAATCGATCTGCGGCATTATCGCCCGCCTCCGATCAGTTTCTTGAACGCGTCGGCTTGTGCTTGCGTCTCAAAGGGATGCACGGACCCATCGGGAGCCGTGACAGAGAACGGTCCGCCCGTTGATTTCGGTGCCCCGCGCTCGGTAAACCGCGACACGTCATAGCCCGCATCCGCCAGCGCTTCGAGTTGTGTTTCCCGCCGCAATGTCAGCGCGGACTGTAAGCCGTGGAGTTTGGACTTCACGACTTCCGGCGCGTCATAAATGGTCGGCAAAATCTTTTCGTATTTCGCCTCGTCCTCTTTACGCAGGACGCCGCCTTCTAACGCCTTCCCAATGACCTGCTTCACGCGATCGATCGCGGCCTGCTTCTGTTTGGCAGAAATGCCGCGGCCTGTCAGCTCCGTGACCCAATTCGGCAGACTCGCGCCAATCTTTGCGCTCGTGCCCGTCGAACCCGTCACCGTGTTCGTCAAGACGTTCAGGTCATTCAGCGACGTGTCGAGGTCGGCAATGCGCCCGGCATCGCCACTGGTGACCGGACGACCCTGTTCGCGGGACTGCCCAGAGCGCCACCCATCACGGGAAAGCGTTGATGCCTCGGTCGGCGTCACGAAACGCATCTCACTGCCCTTACTCACCCAGACAGAAGGCTTCTCCGTGCCAGTCGATTCTCGCCCAGCTGCGATCTGCTGCCGTCGCAGTTGCAACGCCTTATTCGGATCGCCGCCCGCCGCTTGCATCAAGATCGACCATTCGGTCGGCTGCGGCGCCACCGGCTCTTTCGGCGGCATGATCACTTGCCCATTCGGCCCGATCTGTCCGCCCATCCCTTGAATCGACTGCTCCACCGCAATCCCGCGTTGCTGCTCGCGGGTCGGCTGCAGTTCCGGCCCCTCGGCGGTACCGGGTCCGAAGCTGTACCGCACCCGACCCGCTGCCGGCCCCTGCATCACGGGATCGACTTGCGACTCACTCATCGGGCCGTAGCCAATCTCATCCGCGACCTTTCCGCCGCGGGTGTACGCCGTCGCCTCGGCGGCCGCGCGGGTGGCCTCTTCTTTAGCGAGCCGATTTTGTTCGCGCTCCTGCTGCAGGGCTTCAAACTGCGCCACCTTTAGCGAGTCCTCCAGTCCCTTCCGGCGTTGCTCGTCCGCGTACTGCGCCGCCTGTTCCTTCTCCTGCCGCAGCTGTCCGAGCCCCCCGCCCACGATCTGCCCGAGTGTCATCAAGCCGTGCGCCGTCGCCTGCCCCTTCCGACCGACCGCTTCGGCGCGCGCCTGCCCCGCCATCTGCATCAACTGCAGCAGCGTGCGCGTATCCGGCTCATAGGCCGGACGCACATACGGGAGTGGCGCGCGATCAACGGGACGGATCGGCATCAGTCAACCCACACAGGATTCGACAACCAGTCGCCTTCGGCCTTCCATTTATTGAAGTCATTCATCGCCGCATCCCGCCGGGCGCCGTAGTCGTTCTGTGACACGCCGAGATTGAACGTGTTGCGCTGGCCGACGGTGTTCGCCCGCGTATCAAACACGTCGCGCCGCTGGCCGTATTGCTTGCCCCAGATGTCCGCCGCGTTCCCGCGGTTCGTGTCGTACTCCTGCAACGCGCGGTTGTAGACGTTCCCGTACTCCTGGGAGGCGAAGTTCTGGCCGTAGCCGAGAATGTCCTTCAGCGTCCCGCCAGAGCGCAGCACGCCCCGCCCCGCCGCCGACGCTTCGAGCGCCTTCCGCCCTTGATCGAGTCGGAACTGGAATCCGGGCTCCTGCAGCATCGTGTCGCCCGTCGGCGCGGCGAAGTCACGGAAGGTAAACCGCGGGCCGGGATCGAATTCGCCCGGATCCATATAGCTCGGCGCGGCGTAGCTCGGCCACGCGCCACCCCCGCCACCGCCTGCACCCGGACCACCGCCGCCATACCCACCCGGCGGCGTGTAATCTCCACCAATCGGCGCAATATCTCCACCGCCTGTCGGCGTCGTAGTTGCCGTGGGCGCCTGCGGCATCGCCACCGTTTCCCATTTGCCGTTTTGGAACACCCACCGCAACCCCGGTGGGAGCGGATGACCCGACAGATCCGCCGTCGGGTCATAGAGCCAGTCCGGCGGCGCGGTATCGGGATCAGTCCACGTCTCGGTCGGTGGTCCGGCCGGATCCGCCACAGGGGCCGGCCTCCACGGCTCCCCGCCCATCGCTACGTCATTGCCATATGCGTCCAGCATGGCTTACCCCCGCCCCCGTCCAAGAAAGTCACTCAACCGTACCCGCGCCTGTTGCCGTCGGCCTTCGCGCTCTTCGATCAGCCGGCGAGTAAACGCCCGCTCCTCGTCTGAGGCCGCGAGTTCCCGCGCCCGGTTCTGCTGGTCCACGTCCCAGCGCCGTTGTTCTTCGCCATACAGCCGATCGGCTTCGGCGCGGCGCTGCGCTTCGATCTCGCGGGCATAGGCCATCTGCTGTTGGAGGTTCTGCTGCTCGATCTGGGCCTGCCGATCTAGCGCTTTATTCTGTGAGCGTTGGCCGAGATAACTCGTCACCGCCGGCACGGCGACTTGCGCGAATTTTGAGAGGTTCCCGAGCGTATAGAGTCCACCCGCGCCTGCGGCCGAACTCACGCCGGCTCCGGCGCCTGCCCCAGCGACCCCCGTCCCAGCGGCCCCCGCTGCACCAGCTGCGCCGCCACTCGCCGCGGCGCCACCGCCCAGCAACGCGGCGCCGCCCGCCACCGCGAACGGCGCGAGACTCGCGATCTGTCCGAACCGTACCAAGCGGTTATGCGATGCTTTGCTGCGGTTGTTCTGATCGAGGCGGATCGCTTCATTCCACGCCTGATGCTCCGCCTCATCGCCCCACACGGATTTCACGGGCAACGCACGAATGGCTTGCACGGACTGCTGCTGCGCCGGTGTGAGCGTGTAACGAGACAAATCGTAGGGCATGGTGGTTAACTCGCCACGCTCGCCAGCACGGCATAAAAGGCGTAGTGCATCGCGGACGCCGCATTCGAGGCATACGTCAATACATAGCGAATCGGGGCGTCACCATCGGCCTTGACCAAATACGACTCACTCGCATTCGTCGTCGTCGTATTGCCCGTCATTGCGGTAAAGGTGTGCGTCTTCGCCACCCCGCCTTCGGTCCAATTCAATGCGGGCGTGAGACTCGAACTCACCCCCGCTGCCGTCAGCACCGAGGTATAGAACTGAAAGCTGTACAAGCCGTCCTGCTCCGGCGTGAGGAGGGTCGTCGCGGCCACCGACGCATTGAGATCCGCTTCACTCACCGAGGCATTCGGCAGAATGCGCGGCGTGTTATCCAGGTCCGTCCGCAAATCGCGGAAAAATCGGTTCCACGGTTCGGTCGTGACTTGCCCCTTCTCCCCGGCCTCATTGGTCGCCTGTTGTGACAGAAACGCGCGCGGGATCGGCGGCTTATTCGTGACCGCCATTACGCCACCGCCTTTTCCGCGTCCAGAAACACTTGCGTGATCCTCCAGGGCATCGCATCCGTGGCGACCAACTCATAGACACGATTTCTCGCCAAGCCCAACTGCCAGAACCACACGAGCGCGCTATACGCCCCGACTTCGCCCACCTCGGCGGTCACTTCATTGCCCCACGTCTTGCCGCCATCATCCGAATAGCGCAGGGACAACACGGGGGCATCCCCCTGGGACGCCAATCCGGTTTCCATCAGGATCGTGAGCTTGCGATGGAACACTTCGAGTTGTTGATTGACAATCGCCGGAGTCCGACGCACGCGCCGGATGAACCGATCATCCACATCCGTCGTGTAGTCATGATCCATGTCGTACAGCACGCCGGATTCCCGATCGCCCACGAGATGCTTATTGAAGGCAAACGCATAGAACACCGGACGGAAATAGCGGTATTCGCTCGTCTCCTCCACCCACGTGCCCAGATCCGTCCACAGCCCATTCGTAAAGTCGAACTGCTTGGTCACATCCGCCGCCGGGAACGTCAACCGAAAGAACGTATGGCCGTCCATTCGCATCGACTCACCGATCGCATCGGTGATCCCCACCGTCTTCGTGAACTCCGACATCTGATGTTCGAGTGCGAAATCTGAAATTCGCGAGGGCTGTAACCCCGAGGCGGCCACCACTTCATAATCGCCATCGTTATTCACCGACAGCCACACCACCGATCCGCCGGCATTCGTGATAGAAAACGTCGCGGCAATGCCTTTGTTGAAGTTCCCGGCGGAATCCAGCGCGAAGGGCAGCGGGAACCCACCGTTCGGGTACCACATCTCGCCGGAGTACTGCCCCGGTAGACAGATATAGCCCCACGTCGTCACGCACATCGCCTGCCAGTTATCCGGCTGATTCGAGCGCTGGAAGAAGTTGGTCGGATCGAAGACGGAGAAGTCCAGCAGATCGGAGTAATAGACCGTGCTGGTGGCGGAATCAAACACCAGCCCATACCCACCGAGATAGGCGCCTTGCGTGGCCTTCCCGTTGAGATCGGTGATCTGGGTCAGCGTATCCGTGGCGAGCGTGTAGTAGTAGGCATTCGTTCCTGACGTGATCAGGAGTTGCCCACCGCCATCACCATTCGTGGAAATCGTCGCCGGGTTATTATCGAGCGCGACCGTACCCCGGAGCGTGGCCGTACCGACTTCCGCCGGAAACGTGATCTCGTAAAAGCCATCCTGGCACACCCCAAATGTCCGCCCGTTCATTTCAAACAGGCAGCGCCAGCCGACTTTCGAGACGCGAAGAAACTCTTCCACGCCCGGTGTCGGCAGCAGCGTGATCGGACTGGTCGCGCCCTTCGATTCGGCTTTCTCGACGTACCAGTTCATCGTGAACTCTTGCGAGTTCTGCGCGTTCTGGGTGACGTAGGAGCGCCCAAGGGCGTTGTCGAAGATCATCCCATCACCACCACTCCAGGGTGCTCCCCGCCTTACACACGACAGCGGACGTATCGACTTCCGTGGCGAAGCGGACGATCACCGTCCCGTTGGCGCTCGGTAAGATCGTGCCTTCGAGAATCGCCGTATTGGTCGTCGTCAAGCTCGTGGCATTGGCGGTCGTCGGAATGTCGTACGCGGCGGCGAAATTGGTGGTGACCGTCGTGGCCGCGAGCGTATAGGTGCTCTTGTAGGCCATGTTCGTCGCCGCCGGACCGTTGATCGCCCACTTCGATCCCGTCGTGTTGGCCGCGCTCGTGTACCAGATCTGCGCGTAGAAGTGATAGCGCGTCCCTGACGTGACGGCGAAGCTCAGGCCCGTGCAATCCACGTAGGTACTCGCACCAGCACTGTCAGTGACATCGCCCCCCAACGTGACGAGGGTCCGATAGTTGGCCCCCCCGGCAGGCGTGGCCCATTCCGCCGCATTCGCTGCCGCATTCGTCCGGAGGACTTGCAGCGCAGTTCCGAGCGCCGTCAGACCCGTGCCGCCCTTCGCCACCGTGACGGTATCGGAGAGCGTCGAGCCCGCCGCCGTGACCGTGACGTTCGCGGTGCCATCCACGCTCACGCCGTTGATCGTGCGCGGTGTCGTCCATTTCGTTGCGCTCAGGACGTTCTTACTTGCGTCGGACGTGTTATCGACGTTCCCTAACCCCACTTGCGTTTTTGTCAGGCCCGTGAGCGATCCGCCGTTGCCATTCGTCGCCAGCTTCGCGTCAAGCGCCGTCTGCAGATCGGTTTGATTCGCGAGCGTGCCCGTGATCGCGCCCCACGCGGCCGCGCCCACCTCAGAGGGACCGACCACGGCCCACGCGGTCGGACTCGTGGCGATCCACAACCGCTGCGTATCCTGTGTCACCGCGAGATCGCCGGGCGTATTACCCGAGGACGGGCGGAGCGCTTCGGTCGGACAAATCAAGAGGGCCGAGCCAATGATCGACGCCCGAATACAGGTCTGCGCGTCGGCCACCATCGGCAGCATCAGACAGGCGCAGCACAGGACGATCTTCATCGGCTAATCTGGCGACCCCGAAATCGTGCCGGCGAGGATGCCATCCGCGTTCAGTTGCGTGAGAATGCGCTTGTGCAGCGAATTGCTCGTGAGATTGGCCTTGTTGAGCGCGATCATCATCGTCGTGGCATTCGGTCCGGTATAGGCGTGGCTTAACCGCTCCGCGCCGCTGCCTCTCAGGCCAATGGCGATCGTGGCCGCATCCCAATCGAGCAGAAGCGAGACCACGCGCCATGTCGTGATACTCGGCGTCGTGACCGGCGTCGTGAGCGTGAGCAGTTCCGCCATGTCAGACTCCTTACGAGGTCGCCGCCGTGAGCGAGAGGTAATGCACCGTCAGGCGAATCACGCCCGAGTCAAACTGCCCCGCATTCGCCGTCAACACCACACTCGTCGCCGCCGCATAAATCGGGGCCGCGTTGATCGTCGCGTTCGCCAAGGTGACCGTGGTCCCCGCCGCCAGCAGAATCCCGGTGCCCCAGCGATCCGCGTCCGAGCCGTCGCCAATCGAGAAGGACGTCATGCCCGCGCCGACGATCACCGTCGTCACCCGCGCATCCACACCGATGACGAGTGACCCCGCGGGAATCAGATTCGTGGCCGTGACCGTCCCGAGTCCGCCAGTCGTGGACTGCGACACCATCGCCTTGCGGACATTCGTCGCCGATCCATTCGGGCCGGTCGAGGCCCACGATCCCGCCGTCAATCGGGAGAGGGAGACATCCACCGATCCGTGCGTGGCCCCCATCGCTAACGCGCGCGGACCAATGTCGATCACGTTCCCACCGACGACCATCTGCACCGAGCCCTCGTCTGAGAACCCAATACTGCTACCTGTTAAATAAAGCCCAGTATTGTCGTCACTCGCAAAGCTATAACTCGGCGCCGCCGCCGTCCCATCCCCCGCGAGAAATCCAACCGACGCACTCACCGTTCCGGTGAACGTCACCGTCGTGCCGCTGGTGCTCCACGGAATCCCGCCGAGGAAGCCGACAAAGATGCTACTCGCCACGGGGCTCCGCCTGCTCTGCCGCAATCAACTGCTGTAACACGTCAATCGCGCCATCGCTCTTGACGAGCGCCAGATCGATCTGCTGCGCCTCCTGCGCGATCCGTTGCCGCGCCGCTTCCACCTCTTGTCGGCGCAGATAGAGCCGCGTGGCCGTGGCCTGCGCGTCCGCGAGTCGTTCCTGAAGGGTCATCATCAAATCCCGGTGTACACGTTGCTCTGCTGCGCCCGCGGCACCAGCGCGAGATCAACCGAGAGATCCATCAACCGCGTATTCACGCGCTCCACATCGCCCTTACTCTCGTTCGCCTGCGCCTTGATCCGCTGATACAGCGCGTCCGGCACGGGATAGCTCGTCGTCAACTCCAACGCCAGATTCGTCTCGTAGAACCGCTCATAGCCCGGCGGCAATGCGATCGTGTCCGCCAGCGCCACACTCGTCGCCGCCACGGGCGCATAGAACACCCCCGTCAACGTCGAGGAGGTCGCCAAGGGCCAGAGGATCAACGTCCCATAGGGCGCCGCGCTACTCGTATACGTCGGGTTGTAGTACCAACTCGTCGGATACGTCCCCGTCTGACTCTTGTTCTGGATCGCCTGGTAACTGTCGTCCGTCAGTTCCCAGAGCGGGATTTCCGTCGTCGTGCTCGACGCCGTATCGATAAACGCGACGGTAGACCCCTGCATATTCATCGTCGACGGCCGCAGAATATTGATCGTCGCGCCGCTCCCCACCGTGTAGGCACTCGCGCCGCTAATCGTCCACGTCACCCGCGAGATCGTGAAGGTCAGGAGCCGATTCGTGGACCACGCCGCAATCAGGCGATTCAACTTCCCGAGCGCGGCATTCGCCATCGTGCCAGCCGCCGTCTGTCCCGAGCCGAGCACGCCGAGATCGATCAGACTGTTGCTGACTAATTCATTTACAGTCATTTACGCGCTCGAGATCGTCGCCGTCATCGTGCCGCCGCCGCCAATCGCCGTGTTCACACGGACCCGCGTCCACATGCCCGCGCCAATCTGCACATGCACCGCGAGCTTCGCATTCCCCGTCAGCGCCGCCGCCGTTTGCGAATGCACCTGACTCCACGTACCCGTATAGGACGGCAGATCGCTTTCCTCAATGATCATGTTCCCGCTGGAGGTCGTCCCCTCCGACGTGTACGTGACCGTGTAATCCTTGTGACTGCCGAGATTCTGGAACGGGACACTGGTCGTCTCGTCGGTCGTGACGCGATCGAGGAGAAAGACCGGCCCCGTCCCCGTATTCGTGATGTTCATGGCATTTACGTCGGCGCCAGCATCAAGCCACCCGCGGAGGCGGACACCGCCGGCATGTCCAGGAACGAATTCGCCAACCCGTTGGTGTCACCAAACTTCGTCACGCCGACCATCGCGCAGTTTTTGAAGATCACCATCCCGCCCGGAGAGGCCGTAGTGAACGACAACAGCGCGGTCATCCCCGTGGACGTGCTCTTGGTCGCGTTGATAAACGCGCACCGCTCGAAGAGGTTGAAGCGATCCACGCAGCCATTGCCCGTGCCGAGAATGCCCAGCACCGTCGCACTGGAGGTCATCAATGGAAACAGGCAATCCCGGAAGACGTTGCGCGGCGTCGCGCCCGCGAATTCCACCGAGGCATTCGCGGCCGAGCGCGTGACGGTATCGATCCCGATCGTGCAAGAGTCGAACACGTTTTCGCCGGAGCCGCCGGAGCCAATCTTGAGTGACCGCGAGCCCGCATCCGCGGCGGACTCCGTATCGCCCATGCCGGCAATGTGGCAGTTCTTGAAGTAGTTTCGGGAGCCCGTCACGGTGACCCCGATCTGGGCGGTCGTGCCCGTGGTGAACCCGTTGAACCACTGGATGTTCTGGAAGACGCACCCCGACGCCGAGAGCGTAAAGAAGTTGGCGAACGCGGTGGTCGTCGAACTCGGCGCCAACCGGGCGCGCTGGGACATCAAGACTGGGGCACAGATGCCTACCAGATGCGTTTCACCCTTCGCCCAGGTGAACGCACTCTCGACGCGCAGCGTGGCATTCGTGCCGCCGTTGGCGAGGACGACGACCGTATCGTTCTTGCCGAGCGTAGTGGAGGTGCCATAACAGGCGTTGTAGGCGCCTTGCAAGGTCTGCTTGGGACCGCTCGAGCCGTTCGCCTGCGGGGAGGGGAAGGTGCCGTCGTAGAAGTCTTTGCCGTTGACCGCATCCACGAAATACGCCGTGCCCTGCCCCTGGGTCAGCCCGGAGAGCAGCGCAAAGTTCTGATTGATGAGCGCCTGATCCTCGGTGGTAAACGATCCGACCTGCTGAACGAAATTCATGACAATCCTTTCGCGCCTTCAGAGCGCTACTACCCGAGCCTTCAGGACTCGGCAGGGTTTAACTTCTTCTTCGGCTGTCTCACGCGCGTGGGCGGCGCGTCGTCCGTGGGAGGAGGTGTCTTCGCCGGGGGCGCCTTCGGGGCGTCATTCGGGGGAGACTGGTAATCTTCCTGTTCCATCACGCCACCTGTTTCTTGGGACGCCCGCGCGGCTTCTTCACCGGGGCGGGCAAATCGAGCAGATGATCTTCGCCATTGGCGCGATCCGCCGCTCGGAATTCCTCTTTGGCCTGCTCACTCATACGGCGATCCGTGAAGGCTCGCTCCGCTGCCGCCACCGCAATCGTGTTCGCGATGTAGTGGTCGTGGGCCTTCTCCACGTCGTCTGGATTGTCGGTCCAGCCCTTGTTGAGCCAGTCCTGCCGTTCGCGATCGTTCCCCACAAGGCGGGAATCCCACTTCGGGACGTGCGACTCCGCTTCTTCACGCTGGATCGGCTGCTTCAGATCAAGGCTGTACATCCGCGCCGAGTCGAGAATCGCTTGGCGCTTGCGATCATCCGACCACACGCCATAGATCGCAGACGGATAGGGCCGATATTCGTACGGCGGAAACGTCAGTGGCCGGCCGTTGATCTTGGGCGGCGTCGGCGCGTTGTAGAGGAAGTGCAATTCGTCGCATTCCTCTTGTGTGAGCTTGCGGCCGTCGATGCCATCCGCACGAAAACCTGGTGAACTCATGACACTCCTGAAACAGGGTGAGGGCGGCCATCAGGAACGCCCCCACCCGTGAGAACTACGAGATGGACACGTCGATATTGGTCACCGTGCCCGCCAACGGACCAGGGAACGGCACCCAAATGCCATTCGCGGCGATGAAGGCCACGGAGGTCTGTCCGCCCGCCGGGAACGTGAAGACGGTGTAACCAGACCCCGCATCACCTGCCGCCGTCGCCAAGGTCAGCGTATGGGCCGCTTTGCCGTTGCTGTAGGTGACATGCAGCTGCCCGTCCTGCTCTTTGGTCGGGACCGCGAGTGTCATCGTGAGCGCGGCCGTGCCGAGTAACTGATGGAGCCCGCCCGTTACTGCCACCGCGCCAGACGCGGCGTAGTCGAACAGCGGCAGATTCCACTGGTTATTGTTGGGGATCGGTTCCGCCAACTGCGAGACAGCCTGCGTGAAGTCGCTGCCGTCACCCACGGCCACAACAGACCCGCTTGCGTGCGCAGACTGCACCGACCCGGACTGCCCGCTAAAGACCGGGATAAATGAGCCCGACGCCTCTGCGGTTTGTGAGAAGAATTCGCGACCGATCTTGATGGTCTTCCCGCGGGCAAAGCCCGTGGTTGCGGCCACCTTAATCGTGGAGTCGTTCGCCGCCTTCGCGGCCGAGAGCGTGGTATAGGTCAATGCCATGATTCAGCCCCTTACGCCTGAATCCGAACGGCCCAATCGGCCCGGATGGTTTTGAAGCCGTAGATCCAGTCCAACCGCGTTGGATGCTGATCTGTCATGATGTCGGACGCTTCCCAGAGCCGCAGGCTCATACCCGATCCAGGCGCGCGCACGCGTTCAGCCTTGCCCTGGTTCGGGAGAATCAAATCCGCCGACGCCATGACAAACGCGTCCTTGTGGTACCCGAGCCCCTGCATTGAGGTCACGGCACTGGAGCCGACCACGTTGATTGTCGCGTTATCCGCAGGAGACGCCACGACGGTCTGATACGCCCCCGAGGTGATGATCGACGGCGCGATCGCCAGCGTGAGCATTTCGCCCGAGACATCCGACGTGGTGGCCGTCACGACAAACTTCTGCGGCAACCCGGAATCCTGGTAGCTCTGCACGTTCACGCCTTTAACCGCGGTCGCGCCGCTGCCAATGGTGAATACGTCGCCCTTGTTGAGTGTGGAGGCGCCCGACGACCAACCATCGGTCGCAAGGGTTGAACCCGTCTGACTCGCCCCCTTAACCAGCGGGGTGCCAGCGTACGTGCCGTAGGTGTGCGGGTAGATGTTGTTGTCTTCCCACCACTCTTTCCACTTCAGGGCGCCGGCCGATAACATGCCATCTTCCAGCACGTTTTTGCTCGAGCCGAGATTAAAGAGCGCCAGATTGGCATTGGCGATCGCCGTGCCCATCGTGGAATTCACGAGCATGTTCCGGCTATCCTTCGGCACCGCCGCGATCTGCGTCAGATCATCAGCAGCAGCAAAGTAGACCGTGTTGGCGCTCGGCGTCGTGCCCGGCGTGCCTTGCGAGAAATAGATGTCCTGATAGAGCCGTGATAGACCATCCTTGTCGGCCGTGTTCGCTAATTGCGTGCCGGCCGGATTCACGTAGCGCTCGCGCGTATCTTGAATATTCAGGGTGCCTTCTCGGCTTGACCAGCCCCACGCGATGTTGGCCTGATCGGTGATCGTCACGTAGACCACCGTGTCCTGAATGTTCTGGAGCTGGATACCCTGCCCCTTCGTGGTCACGAGACGTTGCGCCAGACGGACGCCGACCGTGCCTCCAACCTTGGTTCCAGAGACAATGAATTCGTCCGACAGCTTTTTTTGAACGTTCCGAATGAACCGGGTTTCGTTCTTCGCCACGCGTTGCACGTCTCTGGCGACCCAGAGCGGCTCAATGGTGGTGTTCGCCATGCTTACCTACTCGCCCCACGAGACTGCCGTTCCTGCGCGTTCCAATACGCGTCGAATTCCTCTTGCGTACAGGTCGCCGGATCAGGTTCACCCGATTTCGGGGCACTATGCGATCCACTGACCGGAGAGACAGGCGGATGCGCAGAGGTTTTCGGTTTAGCTGGGGCCGCTCCGGTAAGTGCGGCGGCCTGTTCCAACTGATATTCAATGCGTGACAATTCCCGAAAGGCGTGCAGAGGCGGCAGAGACGACAAACGTTCCGCCTCCTCCGAGTGATCGGCCATGTAGGCCAAGAGCTGATCCGGGATGGCGCTTTCAATCACGACATCCCACATCGGCCGCGTCATCGCGACCGTTTCTAATTTCGCTTGCAAGTCAGGATTCGTCTGGAAGGCCGACTGCATGCGCTGTCCGAGCTTCTGAATCCGCGTCCGTTCATGCGTCTCCCGCTCGGCCTGCTGCCGCTGGGCCTGGTCGGCCTGCTGGCGTTCGCTATACGCTTTTTGCTGATCCGCGAATTCCTGCCGCGCTTCCCACCGAGCCTGATCCTTGAGGTATTTCCGATCAAACTGCCCATCGGGGTACTTCTCGGTATTGGCGGGATCGGGTTCGGGATCGCCCTGCGGCTCGGCCTTCGGTGGCTCCGGCCGCGCCATGCGCTTCAGTTCCGCTAACTCACGCTGAAATTCCTCGCGGAGTGAGCCAATCTGCCGCTCGGACTCGGATTTCATCCGTGCCGCTTCGCGCTTCGCCTCTTCCCGCTCGTAGACCACCTGATCGATCCGCTTCTGCGGGTCTTTCTTGGCGGGTTTCACGGCCTGTGGTTGCTTCTGATCTGCGGCTGGCTCCGAGGCCGGAGGCGCAGCCACCGCATCCGCGGCGGGGGCCTCGGCGGTCTCTGTGGCGGGTTCGGAAATGGGGATGTCGAGCGTGGCGCGGATTTCGTCGGCGGTCTGCGAGTTGGACGAGACCGTCACACCCTCATGGGTGACCGTGCCCGTCGCATTCGGCGGAGCGTTCACGCGCCTATCGTGCGAAATTCACTCCGCTAATTGTTTTTTGCAGCACCCCGAAAATCGATTTTATGTTCCTGACGCGCGCGGGTGAGCATGTGCCGCCACCACTGGCGGGTGATGTTCTGGATCGTCGTGCCGTGGAATTCGGCGTACTCCCGCATCTCGTCGAGCGTGGCCTGATTGGCGTGGAAGACGACACGAACCCCGTTACAGCGCAATTCTGGCGGGAGCGGAGGACGGCCGCGTTTATGACTCACGCGCCTCCGGTTGTTTCTCCGCCATCTCAACTTCGTGCATATGCCCCTGCTCGCCTTGCTCCAGCGACTGCTCATGCCCGCGCTCGGCCTGCTCGGCGGCGTGCTGACGATTGCGCTCCGCCTCTTGCGCCTTCAGTCGCTCCACTGCAAGCTCGTGCGCCCGATCGATGGCCTGCTCGCCGTGCTCATGCCGCTGCTGATCGTCCTGCAACCCCGCCTTGACCGCGCCCTCTTCCTTGAGCTTCGCGTGCTCCAGCCGCGCCTTCATCAACGCGATCTTTAACTCGTTCTCGGCCTCCAGTTGCGCGATCTCGAACTTGTAGGCGTTGTCGATCTTCGCCTTCTCGATCGCGATCTGTCCCGCGACTTCCGCCTGCTTGAGGTCCGCTTGCGCCTTGATCTGATCGGTCTCGAGCGCCTTCTGTAGCTCCTGCAGTTGCTGACTCAACTGCTCGACCATCTGCCCCGCCTGATCCCGCTGGGCCTTCAGCACTTGCGGATCGTTCGGATCGTCCTTATTGTCCTGCAGATTCGGCGGCAAGGACTTCTTCATGCGCTCTTGCGCTTCCTTGTGGCCGGGGAACGTCTGGAACCCCATCCAAATATCCGACAGCATCGGGCCGTAGAATTCCGGCGCCGCCTGGATCAGGTTCCCCAGCGCGTCCGACCCCTCTTCCGCGCGGGTCTGATAGCTCTTCCCCACCTCCACCACGACCGAATAGACGCCCTTCTTGAGATTGTGGTTGAGCGCCTGCTCCACGCCCGGCGGAAGGATTTTCGATCCAGACGGAAGCGCCACGGGCCGGCCAGTTTTGGGGTGTTTAATATAGGGGGCATTGAGAATGATTTCTTTCCGCTCACCATCCTCTCCAAGAATCTGTGCCCTTCGACCGGCACGGTCATACACCGTAACGATCAGATCCAGTACGACCTTCGACTCATACGACATCGAGAGGTCGGCCATGTTCTGCACGTACTGCGACTGACTGATGCTGTTCGATTCCTGCATCGCCGCGAGCGTCTGATGGGCCACCTTGCGTTTCGCAAGATTTTCCAGCGCCGAACTGTCGGTAATCGCCGTGCCGGTCTGCAACGCATCTTTCGCCAGCCCAATCAGGGCGAGGGACGAGGATAGATCGGGACTTTCCAAGTTCCGCTGCGGGGGAGGCGCGAGATGCCCACCAGCAGACACAGGGTCGTATTCCAGAAAGGGGAAGTTCCGCGTATTGGCCTGCTGCCAGGCGGCCTGATTCGTCTTAAACTGCCCGACCGCGCCAATCCACGGGGCTTTGGTCGCGAGCGCGTCCTTCTCCACCGCCGAGGAGACTTCGTAGTTAATCAGCCGCGCCGCATCCTTGTTCGGGCCAATCAGGCCGGCCCATCGGCGCTCAGTATCAAATGGCTGCAACTCGTTCCCAATCGTCGGGATGATCGGGATGTACTTCCCGTTCCACGTCCGCGAGTCCAAGACCTCGATCGCGTTGATCTTCGCCCACTTGATGATGGGCTTCCGCTGCCGGCCCTCGCCCTCATACTCGGTGTAGAACAACTCGGCCACGCACACGGCATCATTCGCGCCGTCATACCACTTGAGCTTGTCCGTGCCCTTGACCGGCTTGCCGTCCGTACCAACACTCCAGGTCGCGAAGTTCGGCATCTGCGACTGCAGCTCGATCAGCTCATCGGCGCTCATGCCGCTCATTTTTGACTTCGAGTGCTCCCGCTTCAGCGTCTCCCGCGAGATCCATGAGGTAATCAGGCACCGCGTCTGATCGCAAAAGTCCGGCTCCACCGCGAACGGATCCCAGTAGACCGACGACTGCCGCAGAATCCGCTTGATGACGACCTTCAGATCGTCCGGATCGTCTGTGGCCTCGTCGTAGACCACATCCACCCGATACGCCCCGAACCCGGCTTTAATCGCCCGGTCATACGCCCAGCCACGAGCCATGTAGGCGCGGGAATCGACTTCGATATGCCGGTAGAGCCCTTGGAAAATCTCCGCCGTGTCGGTGTCCGCATCCTGCGAAATCGGGCTGACATGAATGCCGAAATGGGCGCGCGACCACTGGTTATACGTCTGCTGAATCGGCTGAGCTAAGGACGGAATCGACAGCATCACCCGCGGCGGGAGCGGGACACCTTGCACCGTCTGCCCGGCGCGCATGACCTGCACCTGTTCCGGCCACTGCTTCTCCGGCACTTGGAAGGCGAGGTCGTCATCCTCCCTCTGCCGTTGGGCCCAGAACGCCTCCGAACTCAGCTTCTGGAAGTCTAGCGCCGCGCGGACAATCGGATCATCAGCCATGCGTCTCGTCTCGCAGTCTCGCCAGTTCCTTGGTCAACTGATCCACCCCGGTCAGCAGCGCGTCCATCTGCATCTCCAACGTCTCGACCTTCTGGAACAGCACCGCGTAGCCGGCATTCAGATTCGTCAGGTTGTCCGCGTGGTTGTTGAGCGCATGCCGGAGCTCGGCGTCCGCTTCGGCCTTCGCCGCGCGCTCGGCCGCTTCGACCGATTGATAGCTCTTGAAGTCCGTCAGGCTCATCTACGACAACCTTGTGCTGAGTGGTTAACTCTTACGACATTCGCCACTTGCGCCCCCACTTCTGCTGTCGAACCATTCGCTGCGCAATTTCGGGCGAGTTCTCGTCTGTGATCCGCTCTGACACCTCAATCTCGGCATCGCATGTGCATTCCCCGCCATTTAGCTTTGGGCAATCGTTGTTGTGGTAAACCGCAACCATTCGCACGCCTCGCGCCGAAGGAATATCGAGAACCTTCTTTAAGTAGCTCATACGCTCATCCAATCGGTCCCGGCATACGTCTGGGATCGCGGCTCGTCCATGAACTTTGGCCGCTCCTCTTCGGGGGGTTGATACCGCACGGCCAACCCGCGAAACGCATCGGCGCCGTGACTCGCCCAGTTATGCACGGGCGTCCCGGTAAACTCATTCAGGCGTGCGTTATGCGCCTTCCGATAGTTCCGAAGGGATTCAATAAGCCCCGCTGAATGCTTCTCGTCAAACCAGCACTTCGCCAGAAACAATCGCGTCGCATTGATGCCATCCGTCAGCGCCAGCGCCGGTAGAGGCTCCTCGAACTTCAGCCCAAGACTGGCGGCCGTTTCTTTCCGGCTCTTGCCCGTGCCTAACTCGCGAACGGCGATGTCATGCGGTGGGTAGTGCTTCCCGTAGGTGTACCCACGATCCGCCAACACCTGAATGTAATGGCCGAAGCCTTCCCCGCTCGCTTCGTAGTAATCCACAATCCGGACTTCGCCCGACCGGAACGACTGGCTGAAGACAATCGCGGTCGAGTCGTCCATCCCGAGATCCCAATCGGTGTTGACCGGCAGCACGGGGTCCACCGGCACGCGCGTAATCCGCCCCTGCGTCTTCGCCGCGGCCATCTCCTTCCGGTACCACGCCCCCTGAATCGCTGCGTCAGGACTGAGATACCATTCCTGGTCGAACTCGTCCTGCGTCATGGCACCGTTGACGACCAGTTTGCGATCGTCCTCCATCGCGCGGATGAGCGCCGTAATCGTGGCGCCTTCCTCGTTGGCGAGCGAGACATCGACGTCCTGCCAGAGCGCGAACCATTCCGGGTCCACCGTCGCCGCCGCATGGAGATCAAATAACTGGTCATGGCCCTTAATCGTCCCAGACCAGATGCAATACCCGACATGATCCGCGAGCGTCTTGGAGAGAATTTCCCCGAAGACATTCTTCGGAATCTGCGAGAACTCATCCAATGACAGGCCCGATAAGCCGGGACCGCGGAGCGAATCCGGATTATCGGCACCAATCAACTGCACCCGATTACCATTCGGATAGACCACGAGCAATTCCGACTCGTTGAACTTGTGCCCCGGAATCGGGCGGGCAATATCCTTCAGCATCTCCCACGCCACGAGCTTGGCTTGCTTGTAGCTCGGCATCACATGCCAATAGATACGCTTCTTGAGGAGCGTTTCAATCTGGTCTGCGGGTGCCTTGGGGAGTAAGTAGGTCAGGCGTTGCCGCTCCCAGTCGTCATTCGTGGCGGCCCGCTGATGATGGTTGAGTTCAAAGGTCGTCTTCCCGGCGCGTCGATGGAGGACTAACGCGAGCCAGCGCTTGAACGTCGCATGCGCCGCCCGCGCCCACTTCCGCGGGCGATAGGGAATCACAATCTCCATCGGCGGGGCGAGCGTCATTCGCCATCACCCAGCCAGCGAATCGTCAGCCCGCCGGAATGCTCAATCTTCTCGGTAAGGAGGGCGAAGTGCTTCGCCAGCATCTCGAGGTTCTTGGACTTATCCCAAACCTTGACCTTATGGACGGTATCCATGTGCCCATCGCCAGCCTCGGCATTCTTGACAATGACCTCCAAGCCGGCGATACAGGCGGCCTCTTCCGCCGTGAGCGTGTGGAGCGGCTTCAGCTTCCCGTTGGCATCGAACAGCGCGCGTACGTCTGAGAAGGCTAACCGGCCAATCTCCTGCAAGACCCGCTCAGCGGTGATGTCAGCCTTCGCGAGTTGCTGCTGTGTCTTTTCGGCCACAGCCCCCCGAATGCTAGGATTTGCCATTAACGCGGCGGCCATTTTAGGGTGATAGCCCGCACGTTCGGCTGCCGCGGTCGCGTTCAGGTCTTTGCGGTATTCCGCCACGAATCGGACTTGCTTTGGGGTCATGGAATGGTCGGATACCGTGTCAAAAATGCCACAATCGCCTCGTGGCTCACCCCTTTATTCTCTTGGAGATCAAGCGCCCACGCCGGATCCGTGTGTGCGGGATCGAGCGCGTGGGCCTGGAGTCGGGCGGTCAGGGCCTGTGCCGCGAAGGCTTCGGCGGTAGGGTAGTCGGGCTGCGACGTGACCAGGCCGTCCTTGTTGGCGCGGCCAGCGTGGCGCTTGCGATTCAGGGCGTGCTGGCGGGCCTGCTGGAGCAAGTCCGCAACGGTCGGATCTCCGATCATCCCAGATCATCATCAGGGAGAAATCAGAGAGGTATACGCATAGATTATCGGCTGCATCGACAAAACCCCGCCGGCGACCATCACATTGATAAACAGTCTCATGCCGCTCTCAGTTTCTCACGACAGCCCCGACACGTCCACGGCTCAAATCGTTCTTTCGGCGCCCGGCAGACCACGCACTTATTCTGCGCTAACAACACCATCACCTCGAGAAAGCGATTCGTGAGCCACCAGGATCGGAACTGCGCGGCGTTCTGCGGCGATCGGGCGCGCGCGCAGCGATCGCAGTAGTAACCCCGTGCAGCGGCGGTGCAGCCGGCACCATGACATTCCCCGCGGGCCGTTCGCTGGGCCCGCCACCGTCTGGCTCGACTGGCACCGTCGGTCATGGCCTTACTCCCTTCCCCGGATAGGCCCGATGGTCGCGTTGCTCAGCGGGGCTAAAACTCATCGCACCTCACTCCTGGTTCGGTCGGGAGAGGGCCGCGAGGGAGGCTTCAGCCTGCAACGCCCGTTCTTTCCATGTGTAGAGATTACAGGCGCGATTCGATTCTAATTCCTCGGTGACAGCCGCTAACTGTTCCTGCAACGCCTTCATCTGCTCGGCCTGCTGCGCTCGCACGGTGGCTTCAAAGGCGTCGAGGGCGTCTTTGAGATCCCGCGACCGCTCCCATTGCCGCCCGTTGGGAACCGGATCGTGCATCGCCCACGCGGCGTCCCATACTGACTGCAACGCATCAGCGTCCTCCACCGATGCGGAGGGCTCGGTCGGCGCGACCCATGCAGCCGGGCACGTCTCGCAGAGATCACCGACACTGATCGCGGTTCCGCAGACACGACACGTCGGGGAGGGCTCGGGCGGCGCTTGCGACCACGCATGTTGCACTGACCGCGAGTGTTCACCAGCGTTTGCGACATGGACGCGCACTTGCTCGGCGTCCTCGGCGCGGCTAAAACGAACGGCCCAATTCGGATCGACGGTGAACTCCTCGCCAGCCTTCCGCCGCCCAGACCAATAGACCAGCGCGGGGCCATCGTATTTCTCAATCAGCCAGCACACCATTACGACCACGCGCTTTCTGGGGCACCACACGTTGGACACTCCACGGAGTCTGATACCGGAGACGGTTTGAGAGGATTAGACATCTGGCAGCGCATCCACTTCGGCATCGCTCATCATCTTGACGCGGAATACCAATTGCTCGGACTCGTCCATCTGCGGCAGATACTGCTGTAATGTCTCCCACACGGCAGACGCGGCGAGATCGTCTACGTCACCGATGCACGTGTCGGCGTCCTCAGGCTCATTACTTGGGCCGAAGAGACGCAGTTTCTTTTTGTCGCGATCGACTTCGCTCTTCGACGCGTGGGTCGGATTCTCAGGCGCGATAGCTGAGGCTGGAGCGTAGCGCGACTGATCGTCGTCCTCTCTGACCGTCCCACAGACACGACACGTCGGGGAGGGCTCGGGCGGCGCGATCTGCGTTGTGCGCCAGGTGTCGTAGGCCGACCAACAGCTAGCCACGCCGCTCCACTGGGCAAGCTCGAGCGCCGCGTCCCAGCCGGCTGCGAAGGCGTCGGCCTGACCTGGCGGGATCGCCTTTTCTTGATCGTTATTTGGCTCGGACTTTTCGGGCTCTCGCAAGATGCTTCTCCTGTTGCGGTCGGTTGCCGGTTTTAGTACCGCCTTTGCGCCGTCCGTCGAGCGTGTCGAGCGCGAACGTGAGCAAGGCTTCGATGGCCGCGAGGCGATCCAGTCCCTTGCGGAGCATGTAGTCGTCGATGCGATCGTTGAGTGTTTTCATCGGCGTCATTATCGCTGTGACTTCGCGAATATCCATGCGCACAGCAGCACGTAGGCAATCGCGCACAGCACCTCGATTACCTTCGCTGCCACGGTTCCCGTCCAAGGAAATACCAGAGCACGACGAGGAACACCGCGAAGTCGAACAACGCTTGCGCCACGTTATAGCCCACCGTCGTATCGCGCCAACACTTCTCTGAGCCTCTTAAGATCCGATTCCCTCGGCGCCCATTCCGCCTTCGCTACAGGGATCGCCACGATCATGATGTTCGCTAGTTGTTGTCGTAACCGCATCTCTACGCTTGAATCTCGCTGTTGCTGACTGCTCGCAGGCCGAACCATTAACGGCGTCTCCATGTCAATCGGCTCGGACACGCCAAGATCGAAGTTGAACACGACGCACGATTTCTGCGGCCAGTCGTTCACCCATTCGACGAGCATCCAACCGTCGCCGTCCCAAATCTCGTCGCCCTTCCTCACGTCTTTCGCGGCTTTCATCTGTGGGAACGCCATCACGCGGCCTTCGCTTTCTTCGCGTCATGCGCCAACGTCATCTCGCACTGTTCCGCCCAGAACATAAGCGCGTCCTGATGCGTCATGTTCCGACTCGCGCCGACCAGCCACATTTCGGGCAGGAAGTGCGTCACGCCGTCCAGCATAAAGCTCGTCACGCGACCGCGCTTCTCTGCCTTGAATCCCTCGCAGCACCCGCAAACCGTTGATGTCTTTGCCATATTCAGAGTCTATGCTTAGCGTAGTTACTAGTCAAGCGAAATAGTATGCTTAGCTGAGATTTAATAATTAGCCTATTTGTCCTCTTTTTCGGTCACTCCCGGCACATCGGCGGGCGCGTCGGTCAGCGCATCGGTTGGACTCGGGTGGTCGGAGCGCGCCAACGCCTTGTCGTCGTCGTTCGTCTCCTCTCGTGCGGGCGGGACGCGGAGGGCCGCGATCAGGGCGTCAATAGCGTGAGGACGCGGATCGTGGACGCGGCGGTAATCCCACTCGAATCCGCATTCACCACACGCGATGTAGTCATTACCTCCGCTGCGCGAACGCTGCGGGTGGTCGCACATCAGGTGCTTCCTCGCTTCCTCCACGGTGGCGTCTCGGGCGGGATCGCGAGTCATCGGTTCGATTCCTCAATGTAGAAGTCCACTGCGGACAGGGCAGCTTCAACCCCTGCGTTGTAGGCATTTACGTAGTCATCGCCGGGATATGGGTCTTGATTTTCACGCTCCCACCTATCGCGGGAGGCTTCCATTTTCCAGTGGCAGTGCATCCAATACGCGAACGCTCGAAGACCGCGCTCATGGACTTCCTGCATCTCCGACCAGATCGACGAAAAGCCTCCGTCTTCCTCAGTCTCGATTTCGCCTCTCTGGTCGCCGCGTTGGACAGGGCCACTAGTTACGCTCGGGTGGTCGGAGCGCGCTAAAGCCTTATCCTTTTCCTTCTGCGCTCGGGCGGGATCGGGGATCATGGGGTGCCTTTCTGGGCAAGTGTCCGGCGCATTTGCAGTCGGACTTCGACCTGCTCGAACACGGTGCCGTTGTATTCTCGGCGACGCTGACCGCGCCATGTCACCAGCGGGAGATCAACGCCGACGCGCACGAGTTGACCTGTGCGGGTGTCCAGGAGCGCGATACCCTTGAACGGCGTCTCCGTCCAGTCGCGCTTCTTCACTGTCCGGCCTCCAACTTCAGGAAACGACGAGCTTTCCCGTGATATACCTCGGCCTGATCACGGTCAGCACTCGTCCCTGTCCGTTCATAGAGTTCAAGTGTGAGCACATACGCCGTCTGCTGATTCAACGCCTGTTCCCGATCCTCCCGCGACAGCAGCGCGAAGCCGGATTCGTTAGTTCGATCTTCGCGCTGCGCTCTTGCCCATTCAGCAGTTCGCTCCGCTGATGCTGGCTCCGTGCCGCTGCCGACCTCTAGCCATGTGGCCGCAGCGTATCCTTCGCCGCACTGCCTCAACAACCCCAACTCAAGAGCCTTTTGTTCGAGGTCGTAACCGTCCAGATCTCCAATGTGATTTTCATCGGTGATATAGCCGTCCAGCGCCCACCGCGCAAACGCCAACAGCGCATCAACGTTCGGCAGCGCCTCGGTGCTGGCAGGCGAAGCACTCGGGTCGGCGGGCAGGAGCGAAGCGCCATCAGTCTTTTCGTCGTCCTTCTTCGTCATTAGGATCGTCTCGCGGGGGAGATCAGTCATTGAACATTACCTCAAGAAAATGCAAATCCTTTTACGCGCTTCGACCACTGAGCCGAAGTCACCGCTGACCAACGCGGCCATCACGGTACCGGGTTCGCGAGTTCTAAAAGCACGTCGGCATGACACGGTTGATCGAGTCGGCACCAGCACGCGAGATTCTTACCTTGTAGGACGCTACGGGCGGCCTCAGAGGGGTGCTCTCCGTTGAACCGCTTCAGCCACGCCTGCCGTAGTTCCAACGCCGCTAGCGCCCGCGCTACGTCCAAGTCAGGCCCCCATAACCCGCTCACCATGTCTCGGTAAAGGAGAATGGCGTGATCGAGGCCAAACACCGACGCCGTGAAGGGGTTACCCCAATAGCCGGGTCTGCCCACATAGACCGTGTTCTCTGGCATCTTCCAGCCCTTCGACCGCTTCCGTTGAATACGGATCGGCGTCATTTCTCCCTGCCTGTCTGGTGATCGAACTGGGCGACCTTCAACGCTGCTATTTCTTCAGCCGTGGGAGGCGCGCAGAACTCACGTATCGCGTCGTGGAAGCCCTCGTGCTGCTGACGGCAGTGAGTTGCCACAAGCGCACCACAACGGCATTGATAGGTGATGCCCAGAAAGAGGCGCCACCGTTGCGACCACGTTAGAGCCGCTTTCCTCGCCGTCGCTTGAATACTCTCGCTCATCAGCGTCCTACCGTTCTGATTGTCTGAAACTCGCCACATTCCCCGCCCGGACCCGCTTCGCCTTCGTCTGACACGATCCTAAATCCGGCTGCTGCGCTGACTGCGGGCCGTGGACGATCGCACTCGCTAAGACGTGCCGCCGATCTCCGCAGACCCTGCACACAAGTTCCAACCGCCCCTGCCCGTCGCGCTCGCGGTAGTCGTCATGAGAGAGACAGCCGGTCCAGAGACGGCGAAGGAAACTCATCGACCTTCGGCTTTCGCAAGGGCGAGGCCCACCGAATAGGCGGCGTCGTCACGAAATCCGTGCGCGATTAATTGCGCCATGAATCGGGCGCGTAAGTCCTCATCGTCCTGAATCAGCGCATTGATCGCATCACAGAGCGGCTTCATACCAAGTAGCGCTTCTTTCATCTCCGGCGCGGCCGCGATCAGATGCGCGTTGGCTCGCGCTACTTCAGCGTGATAATGCGCCGTCATTACGCGGCACACCGCGAACGAGTCCGGAGCGTGAACGAACAGCTTGGGTGGGCGAAAGAGATCAACGTGAGCCTTCCACGGCCCCGGCGTGGGGGTATGGCGTGCGATAGCTGTATCACTAGCGATGGAACCTGCGCTTGCGTCCTCCGTGGCGCCCTGCGCTCCCAAAGTCTTATCGTTCCTCATGAGACTTTCCTTCGATCCCGCCACTGTTGTTTATGTCCAAGATTCGGGGGATACACCCCCATCGCGGCGTCACCGCGTTGACGGAGACGATGATCCCGTACCGCTTGCTCGGCCTGGGCTTCGACGTGCGCTTTCCAGATCGCGAAGATCGAGCCCGCGAGTAAGCCGACGACAACGAAGATGGCTGTGTAGATCATGCGACACGCTCCTCTGGTTTCCAGGCTTGGGCGATATGACGCGAGAGCACTAAAGGGATTTTGGCGATCACTGCTGCCGCGTGTTTGCGAGCCTTCGACCTCGACGAACATCGACGCGAAATCGAATTACCGGATGCTTTATTGAACCAGTCATCGCCTTGCTTGATACCGTCTCGCATCGCGTCATAGTTCGCTAGCGCGGCTGAGCGGCCTTTCTCGGTGCGCTGACCTACTCCAGTCGGCATCTTCATCGCCCGCGCCATAACGAGCGGCATCAATGCCGGCACGTCTCCCCACAGATGAAAACTCCCGAAGTGATACCGCGACCGTCCGACCCACTTCTGGGCGCCGCGCACGTTCTCAACCACGAGCGGGATATACCGCCCAGCCGCGGCAGAGGCTTCCTGTTGAATCCGAAAGCACGCCTCGAACAAGGAGTTATCCGGTGGCGGTAACGCCTTGGCGCGCTTCCAGGGCATCGCCCGATAGCTGTAGCCTTGACACGGCGGACTGGCGACGATCAACGCGGCGTCCTTGAACTGCCGACCGTGGAGCGTGAGCACGTCCTGAATCACGAGCTGCGCCGGATACGCATGATCGCCGTAGACGTGGCGCTCAATGTCAAAGCCGACCACGCGATACCCTTCCGCTAGCAGCCCTTCCGTCCAGCCGCCTAAGCCGCAATAGAGATCGATCGCGAGCGGCTGATTCATCTCGTCACCCTCTCCCCCGCTGTGACCATGCGATCACCTCGACCTTTCGAGCGCTTTACGCATCGCCTTAAATAGACGGTTGTTCTGTTGCTCAGTGGTCGCGCGAGGATCGAGCATCTCGAAGAAATCAACCAGCGCCTTCTGCATGTCAGGAGCCGCCGCAAATAGGATCGCCTGCTCGACACAATCAGCGCGGGAGCCAACCATCTTGCAGACAGATCGACCGTGGTCGTCTTCAACCCACACGCCGCGAAGATGCCTGACTTTGTAGCTCATGACCGCATAGACCTCTTCCGGGCATTTCTCTTATTGGCCGACTTGTGTAAACGGCGTGCCATCGTCTGTCCGTCGATACCGCTGCCGGGGGATCACTTCATTAGCTCCGCGCGCAAGGTGTCGAGCTGTTCAGGCTTCGAGAGGTAGCGAACCGGAAACCCGCGCGCCACCAATCGCTGCTGTGTTGGCGTCAACGTCCCGCCCTTCGATTTCCACTCGACCAGGATCGCCCGGTCGCCCCACGCGAGCGCGCCATCGATTGATCCGCCTAAATGCTCGTAGTCAAAGCCGAGGGACTTCGCGTAGGCGATCAATTCTTTCGAGCCGGTGTCGGGGCGGTTCACGCGGTAGCGCATCTACTTGGCCTTCTTTCGCGGCAGTGGCTTCTTATAGGCCGCAATCGCCGCCATCCCGGCCGCGTGGCCCGCTTGCGCGATCTGTGTGTCCAACTTGTCGATCGTCGTCGGCGTCTGCACCTTGTGGATATTGATCCTGAGTTGCATGATTGCTTCGTGAACGGCGTCGTAGATCGCTTGCTCTTTCCGTTCGCTTCTCATCGGACGCCCCATTTCGTGCGCTTCGTCTGCCACTGGGTTAACTCGTACTCCCCGCTATCCACGATCAGATCGCCCAGCCCGTTCCTGGTGGAATTAATCGAACTGACTTCCCGCCCGAGTGCCTTCGCCGCCGCGTGATCGCTCAGGGGCCCCACCACGCGCAATAACTCCAGGTAGGCGCAGGACAGCTTCCCGCGGTCGATCGCCGCTCTCCGCGCGCCCGTTGCCGAGGCATGGCGGGTTCTGGGCGTCTTGCCGGCCACAGGCAGCCGGACATCCGTATCCCAGTCGAAGGTGGGATCCAAAGGTTGTGAGATCATTTGGGCGCTGCGCTCCTGCGCGGTGTCTGGGCTCGCTCCGCATCCGTCACCGTGCCGCTGCCGGTCTGTAGTTCATCGAGATCGATCACGACTGGCTTGTGCTTCGGTCGATACATCTCATCAACGTGCGAGACGTTAAGCACGCGCACGCCGTCAAGCATGTAATCGCCGAACGCTTCATGGATGTGACCGCACACGACGAGCCTGAGCCGAGGTAATTGCTTCATCCGTTCGGCAAGCGCCACCGAACCCGTTCGCAGTGTCATCGTCGTAACATCGCCAGCACCGAGGGGCGGACAATGTGTGACGATAACCTCGGTGTCATCCGGGATGCGTGCATACTTCTTTGCTAACGTCTCCTCGTCGGCCA
>Ga0105340_1000185_pt1 | contig 30470 bp, 45 predicted proteins | sample EasRivMeERMLT700_FD_89676 | JGI IMG/M metagenome (GOLD analysis project Ga0105340, IMG submission 89676) | Soil microbial communities from meander-bound floodplain in the East River, Colorado, USA - East River MetaG ERMLT700 | ecosystem: Environmental > Terrestrial > Soil > Floodplain | place...
CCGACCGGGAGAAGGTCTACCTCTGGCACCCGGTCACGGGTGTGAAGCGGCCGCTCGTGAAGGCTCACCTCTTCTACTACGTGGCGAAGGGATGGCTGCCCCGCCCGCCGGAGGGCATCGCCCCGCCGGAACTCACCATCCCCTGCCCGGCGACGTACATGCGCTGCAAGAAGCGCAAGTTCTCGCAGCCCTTCGACGCGCTGAACCACTTCGAGAAGGCGCACTCCGATGAGTTCAAGCAGCGCCAGCGCGAGCGCGAATCCAACCGGCAGGAGCGCATCGACGCACTCATCGAGCGCATGGCGGACAGCGCCAACAACAGCAGCGGCGACATGCCCGCGATGGCGGCCATCCTCATGGAGCTCACCGCGAAGGTGGAGGGCCTCCGGGCCGGCACCTTCCCCACGGCTGCCCCTCTCGATGGCGCCGCGGCGGCTGCGGGAGAGTTGGTCGCCACCGAATGAGCGCCGTGGCCCTCTCGGATGAAGTGGTGATGACGTTGCTGGACGACCTCCGGGTCGCCATCCGCAACGTTGTCTCCAACTCCCTTCCGGGGGTGCCGATGGACGTTCAGGTGGTACGGCACCCGAAGCGCGGAATCCTCGTCACGGTGGAGACCGAACCCGAGGACCCGCGCTACCCAACCATCCACGTTGCCAAGGCCGTGCTCCGGCCAAGCAACCTTTTCCGGCGGCTCAACGGCCTGCCGGTTCGCGAGGAGTAGGCCGATGTCGGCAATGTCCGATTACCTCGAAGGGCAGCTTCGGGCCCACATATTCCGCACGGCTTCCTACACGAAGCCGACCGTCCTTGGCTTCTCCCTCTGCTCGGCCTCTCCAACGGACGCCGGCACCGGGGCCTCGCAGTCGGAGCTCACCAGCACCGGCTCCTACAACCGCGTGGATGTGCCGCCGCTCGATGCAAACTGGACGGCGCCCGACGCCACCGGCGGGCTCACCGACAACGTTGCGGACATCACCTTCCCCACGGCGTCGGCCAACTGGTCGGCCACGGTGAGCCACTGCGCCGTCAACAGTTCCGCCACCATCGGCGCCGGCAACATGCTCCTGCATGGGGCCCTCACCGCCTCGAAGACGGTCCAGAATGGCGACATCTTCAAGTTCGCGATTGGAGCCTTCGATGTCACGTTCGCTTAAGGTCCGAGGAGCTCGGGAAGAGCTCAAGGCATACGGGTACGCAGAGGGCGAGGGCGGCATCTACTACCGGCCTTCGTCGCCCAACACCGAGGCGTGGAAGGAAACCGAAGACGGCTGGATTTGCTTCGCGCCGGCAACGGCAGCGATGGGCCAAGTCGAGGGCGCTCCTGCTCCGGCCGGCCCGTGGGGCCGCGCTCACGACGTCCTCCCCGGCTGGGTACAGGTTCCCTACCAGCTAGGCGAGGGCTTCCGCGTGGAGCGCACCCCGGAGGGCGAGTTCGTCGGCGGAGTGAGCGGCCTCCACCCCGCGAAGCACCCCGACTGCTTCGACTGGTTCTACCCCGATGAAGTCGTCGCCGAGCGGTACGCTGTCGCCAACGCAGCCGCCGCCGGCAAGCGCGTGAAGCGGGTGGAGAACGAGGACGGCAGCTTCAGCTACGAGGATGACCCGGAGGACTGATGGGCAACGAACTCCTCCACCAGAACCACCGGGGCGGGAGGATGCGCCCGAACGTGCCCGCGCTGATTAGCTGGCCGTTCACGGTCGCGGATGACCGGGCGCAGACGAAGGGCACCGGGCACTTCCACTGGGGCATTACCGCCTTCCATGAGGTGCTGGACGGGCAGTTTCAGGACGCCGTGAGCATCGAGGTCGAGGCCGACAACGAGCAGCAGGCGATTAGCCGCGCAATGGAGATTCTGGAACGGGCGAACTACCGGGTGTCATGGGTGCGGGAAGCCTGCACGACAGACCCGCAGGTGAAGGGCGGAACCGATGGCTGATGTCCCGGCAATCGACAAGTTCACCGCTGACCTCAACGTCGTCATCAACGACCTCCTCTTCATGCGCGAGGACATGAACGCATCGGAGCGCCTGTGGGACGTGCTCGACGCAAAGGCGAAGTCGGACATCAAGGCGAGGACGGTAGCCAATCTCGACGCGGCAAAGGTAGCTCTCAACGCAATCGTGGTGCCGTAAATGGCGCTCCCCAGCGGCAACATCTTCATGTGGACGGGCACCAACGCGTCCATCCCGGCAGGGTTCACGCGCTTCACGGCACTCGACTCCCTGTTCCCGCGCCCGAGTGCATCCCCCGGCAGCACAGGTGGCAGCGACACCCACACCCACGCGACTCCAGCGCACACCCATCAGGACAACCACACCCACACCGGGCCGACCGCTACTGACGCCCCGAACCTAGTCAGTCCGGGCGGGGGCACAATCTCCTTCCCCGGCGGGCACACCCACACCTATCAGACCAATTCCCCCGGTTCCGCCATCACCTCCGCGTCGAGTACGGCGGGCACCTCGACCTCCGGTTCGACCCTCGACAGCCTCAACCGCTATTCCGTCATCTTCGTAACCAGCAATGGGACAACTGACATTCCCACCGGGATGTTGGTCTGGGGAGATGTTGCCGCCACCCCAACTGGCTTCAGCGCACACAGCGGCTCCAGCGCCTATTTCCCTCGCGGCGCTGCCGCTGGCGGCAACGGCGGCACGGCCACGTCCGCACCTACGCATAGCCATACCTACTCCCACCAGCACGGTGCGTCGGTAACGGCCCACACCCACACGGTCGGTTCTACCTCCTCCCATACGAACAGTGGGAGCCGTCTTGAAACTGCCGGTGCCGATGTCAACGCTCAGCAAGGCCCGCACAGCCACCCGATGACCGGGACGAGCAGTTCGCTGGCCCACTCCGCAACCTTGAGCGGCGCGGACTCTGCCTCAGTCAGCCAAAACCAAGACCCGCCCTACGTCCAGCTTTGGGCAGGGACGGCAAACTCTTCTCAGCCAGCCTTCCCCGGCTGCATCGCAATGAGGAACGACACGACCGTCCCCTCGGGCTGGGTGGCGTGCAACGGCTCGAACGGGACGAGGAACCTCAACGGCACGCAGAACTTCATTAAAAACACGACTGGGGCGGCTGGCTCCACGGGAGGGGCGGATGCCCACACCCACCAGTCCTTCCACTCGGGGCACACCTCCGCGACCAACCTGAGCAACCACACGCGAGGCACAATTTCGACCAGCGCATCTGGCGCGGCTACGACCGCCATTGCCGCTAGCACTGGTGCGGGAAATCCGCAGTCTAACCACGCCCACAACACCGTCCCCTCGGTGACCGCCTCGGCGGGGAGTTTGATCTCTGCCAATCAGGACTACTCGACGGCGACCGGGAACAACCTCCCGGCCTACCGAACGATGTTCTTCATCATGGCGGCGCTGAGCACGACGCACCTCGGTGCGGCCGTCCTCGACACTTCCATCACCCTCGCTTCCGCCGGCACGAAGACACAGGTCGCCGGCGCCGCGGCATCGCTGGCAATCACCCTCGCCGCCGCCGCCGGGCTCACACAGTTCGCGGCCGCCACCCTCCCGCTGACAGCCAACCTCGCGACCGCCGGCGTGGTCCACAAGAGCTCAGCCGCCGCATTGGCGCTTGCCATCACCCTCACTGCCGAGGGGCGCACTCCGTTCCAACTCGCCGAAGCCGCGCCCAACGTCTCCATCAACCTCGCCGCCATCGCCCAACGGCAGGCACGGGCAACCGCCGCCCTCGCTGCCGCCATCACTCTCGCCACGGCCGGCACGAAGACACAGCGCGCCACCGCGGTCCTGCCCACGACCGCCACCCTCACCACCGCTGGGCTCGTCACCAAGGCGGCCGCCGCAGCCCTCGCGCTCTCCATCACGCTCTCGACGACCGGGACAGTCGCGGGCACACAGTTCGGCGCCGCCGTGCTGCCGGCGACCATCACCCTCTCCGTGGCCGCCCTCAAGCTCCTCTCCCCGGCGCAGGCCGCCATCTCCCTCGCCGTCACCCTCGGCGCCACCAGCATCAAGACGGCGAACGCTCAGGCCCAACTCGACATCACCGCGACACTCATCGCAGAGGCCCTCGTCACCCGCATCCACCTCGCAGAGGCTGCACTGGCGCTCGCCATCACCCTCTCCGCCTACGGCATCGTGCCGCGGGTCATCGACGCGGAGACCCCGCCGGCCGGGACGGGGCGCTGGGATGAGCAGGCGCTCCCTGCCGGGACCGGGCGCGAAGAGCGCATCCCTGCCGGCGTCGGCCACTATGGGCACACGCCGCCGGCGGGCACGGGCGTCGAGGTGGATGCGTAATGGCGACGCTCTCTGTGAACATGAATGGTGGTGCGAACGCCTTCAAGCAGGATGTGACGTATGCCGACTGCCGTGCGGCGGGCGGCGGCACGTCGAGCTCCGCATTCTTCTACAACCCGCTGACCGTTGTTGGATTCGAGTTCGGCCAGCACCACTATGGTGCGGGTGGCGGAAACATCATCTCGGTCTGCCAGAACGCACTGTCGTTCGACACCTCCTCCATTCCCGACACCGCTACCATCACCGCGGCGACCCTCAAGATGTGGGTTGGATTCGACGGAAGCACCCTCGGGCGGCAGCTTATTTTGGAGGTCTACGCCTATGACTACGGAGCCTCATGGGACTTTTCCGGCGACTGGATTGGTGGTGCGAACTTCGGCGGCCTGACGCTCCTCGGGACATTCACCCTTAACACCGGTACTCACAACGCGGGGGAACTCGCCACGTTTGTGGAGTCGGGCTCCGCTCTTCGCGACGCCATCAACAAGACGGGCGACACGCGGGTAGTCATCATCCCGCAGCGGTTCCGCACCAATAACCCGCCCGTCGATGGCACCTACGAGTCAATTCAGTTCAAGGGGGGCGGCTTCGGGGGCGGGACCACCGAAGAACCCCTCCTCGAAGTCACCTACACCACTTCCGTAACCCACACCGGCGCGGCAGTCCTTCCCACCACCACCACGCTCGCCGCCACCGGGCAGGGCATAAAGCAGGCGACGCAGGCCATCACCGCCTCCCTCTCACTCGCCTCCGCCGGCGCCACCACCCATCACGGGGCCTCGGCCCTTGCCCTGTCAGCCGCCCTCGCCTCCGCCGGCACGATGACCCGTACCAGCGGCGCCCTGCTGCCCACCGCCGCCACCCTCTCCGCCGACGCACAGGTCGGGGCCATCCTCGGACAGGCCGCCCTTGCCCTCGCCACAACCCTCTCGCCCCGCGCCGGGCTCACCCAGCACGCACAGCAGGCCACCGCTGTCAGCGTCACCCTTCAGGCCGAAGGGGTCCTCGGGCGACCACCGCCGCTGGTCCTCAAGAGCGTTAGACCGCAGGCCGGCACGGGTAGCTATGGCATACTGCCCGCAGCCGGCTCGGGGAGGCGCAGATGACCGCCAGCAATGTCTTCGTATCGGTCGCGAACCCCGATGCACTCATGGCCGGGACTCACCCCTCATGTACGTTCCCCGCCGCAATCGTCCAACTCTTCCGCTACGTCAACGAGGACTCCGCTCGGGACGATACCGATGGTTCGGGCGGCATCCCGGTGACGACCTTCACCCTTATCGCGGCGAACGAGCCTATATCCGCGGAGTCAGGCCCCTTCCGGTTCGGCTATTACGACTCCGGGGCCATTGGTACGTCGTGGTATCGCTACCGCTTCGCCGACGCAGCCGTGACTACGTTCTCGCCCCTCTCCTACCCGTGGCTTATCTCCCAGCGCCCGGAGACTACCCTCCGCGAACTTATCTTCGAGGTGGGCTCCTCGATGGGGGAGACCGTGAAGCGCGGCACCGCGACTGCGGGCGCTTCGGATTCGGTCACCTGCACCAAACTCTTCAAGAGCTCCGTCGTCGACTCCCGCTGGTATCGCGGTTCGCACCTCTGGATTGAGCAGTCCGCCGACCAACTGGCACCGCAGGGCGAGGAACAAATCGTCGCCTCGGTGGACACCGCCGCCGGCATCGCATCCCTCGACAACGAACTCTCCGCGTCCATCGGCGTCGGCGACATCTTTCAGGTCCACGCCCTCGCGCCCGTCGCCGAGGTCATCCGCTGCATCAATCGCGTGCGTGAGCGGATGTTCATGGAGCGCCACTACCAGCTAGCCATCGACCGCACGAACACCGCCGGCAACCGCTACACGCTGCCGTCCCCCATCCGCAACAAGAGCGACGTGCTCGACGTGCGTGAGGTCCAGTACCACACCGCCTCGACATGGCAGTCGGTCGCGGAGATGCATTACGAGGTGGAGGTCGATGGCGACCGCGCCACCCTCGTCTTCTTCACCATGCCGGAGACCAACGTCCTCGACATCGTGTACGAAGAAAGCTACCGCCAGATGGAGGGGCTCCTCCTCGATGGCTCCGACGTCACCCGCGCCCCCATCGAATGGCTCCGGCGCGCTGCGGCGTGGGAAATCTACCGCTGGATTTACGAGGGCGAAGACAACGTGGCGAGCCGCTACGGCGCGAAGATGGGCGTGACGATGGAAGAAGTGCAAGCCCTCAGTGGGAGATATGCACCGTCCGTCATCCGCCGCATGAAGACGGGAGCTCGGGAGCCCATCGGGCCCCGCCGCGGGAGTTTCTAGGTGAACAACCTTTGGGATGCGCCGGTCATCATCGACGGCAAGGAGTACCTCTTCGACGACGAGGTGCCCACCCCTGTGAAGCAGATGGAAGTGCAGACCCAGCCGGGTGAGGACGGGCAGGAGTTCAGCGAACGCATCGAGAACTTCGCCCTCGGCTGGGGACACTCCAAGCAACTCGAACGGAACACCTACGACTACGGCTTCCCCGCTGTCCTCAACCGGCGCCTGAGCTTCCTCCCCGGCTGTGTCGTCTTCGAGTACACGCCGGCCACCGTGCCCATCGGGCCCGCCACCTTCTGCGAGTATTGGGACGGCGTGGAGGCCAACCGCCGGCTCATCATCGTCACCCCGCGGCACATCTACGAAATTGACGGCGATGGCACGGTCGTTACGGTGGACATGGGCGCCAACTTCACGACAACGCGGGCGATGACCTACGGCGTGCTCTTCCGCAACGCCTCCACCGCAGTGCCCCGCATGTACGTCGCGCGCCAGTCCGCCGTCGCGACCGATTACTTCGTCACCCGCGGCACCGGCGGGGTGTGGACCCTCACCACGTCCAACCTCCGCGCCGACGCCATCGCCTCGGGCAAGGACCAGACCGGCGCGAACGTGCTCTGGATAGTGGACCCCGACACGAAGGGCGGGGAGCTCCGCCAGTGCGTGGCTGACGCTGACCCCGAACTCGCCGGCAGCTACGGCCTCACCTCCTACCCCATCGGCGAGATAAGCGTCCGCACCAACGTCCTCCTCCAGCAGGCGAAGCGGATGCTCGCGGCCCGCCCGGACGGCATCTTCTCCTTCGACAACGTGGCCCGCACGGTGCCCATCACGCCCGGCCTCGAAGCCCTGCTCGACTCCCGCAACGGCTTCATGGCTTCCGACTTCAACGGCATGGTGGTGGTGCCCACCATCGGCGGCCTCTTGTGGGTGGACGGCCTCGAATGGGGCTACTGCGGCCCGGTCTCCTCGAACACCGACGCCCGCAGCCTGCGCGACGTGCGCGAGATGGCCTTCGCCGGCGCCGGTGAGTACGCCTACTGCGCGACGTGGGACGGGACCGACAGCTACATCTACTCCGGCACGGTGCGCTCCGAGCGCAACACTGGCAGCGGTGCGGGGCCGTTCATCTGGCACGGGCCCATCGCCGTCCTCGAAAACGTGCAGGTGACCGACCTCCGCGCCTCCACCGTCTTCGGGAAGCGCCTCTGGATTGGCCTCACCGATGGCTTCGCCGCCCTCAACCTGAACGATGACTTCTCTCCCATCTCCAACATGGATGCGGGCTACGTCTACCTGCCCGAGGGCGTGCTCGACCGTGCCGGCCCACAGGTCATCAAGGAAATCCACAACGTCGAGCTCATCGCCCCGGTGAGTAAGCCCTTCGATGTGAACAACACATGGGCCGCGGAGTTCGACTTCGGCTCCGGCTACGAGTCGCCCGGCTCCGCCACCTCCGGCAGTTACTCCAAGGAAGAGTTCGTGGGGGAGAAGTTCGCCCGCCGGCCACTCATGCGCCTCGCCTACACATCGAACGGCCCGGCCGAGCTCGAAGCGGTGATTGTGAACGGCATCGAGCGGCCCGAGGTGCGCTGGCACTACGTCCTCAACCTGAAGGCGACCGAGACCCAGCGGAAGCCGGGCGGGGCGCGCACATGGCGGCACCCGGAGACTGTCGAGGAGGACCTGAAGGCCCTGCGCGAGAGCGGCTGGGTGGGCCTCGTGAAGTTCGGGCAGACAGAAATCAACGCGAAGGTGGTGTCGGTACGGCCGGCCACTCACCCGGAGGGGCGGCACACTGAGCCCACGCGCTTCTTTGAAGTCGAGCTTTCGGAGAGGCCATGACCGCCGCCGCCGAGACTGTCACCATCGCCGACCTCGAAGCCCTCGAACGCCGGCTCTCCCGCCCGGACATCGAGCGCAACGTCCGCTCGCTACAGGGCTGGCGCCGCACCCTCGAAGAGGATGGCTCGTTCGGCCGCATCTTCTCGGGCCCGCAATGGCTGGGCGGCATCTCCGTCATCGACGGCTCGGTGGACGGCAACGTCTTCACCTCACAGGTGACCATCTCCAACATGTTCACGACGGGAGAGGCGCCGGCCGACCGCTGGGAGCTCGACCCGGAGGGGATGCGCTTCTACGGCACCGTCGAGGGCGTCCCCAACACCGAAGTCATCAACATCGAGTCGAGCGGGGACTTCACCTTCGGCGTGCCCCCGGAGGCCATCCAGTTCGACGCCGCCACGGGCACCCTCACCGCGCCGGCCGCCATCATCGGGACCATCTCCATCGCCGAGGTGTCCTCCGGCGTGATGGGCGGGGACTACGCCACGGCCGCGGCCCACCCGAAGATTGTCCTCTCCACCTCCGGCATCGTCGCCACCAACAGCGGCGGGACGACCACGTTCAACCTGCAAGCGTCGAGCGGCGACCTCTTCATGACGGGCAACTTCAGGATTGCCTCCAGCAACTCGGCGGCCAACCGCATCGAGCTCAGGCAAACGGGCATCGAGTTGTGGAAGAACTCCGTGCGGGAGTTCTACTTGGAGGCGAGCGGCGCCACCAACACCATCAACATGCTCCTCACCGGGCCCTCGGTCGGGCAGTACATCGGCATGAAGCCCGACACCGGGTTCTGGCTGGGCGCGAGCGCGTTCGCCTCGGCGCCCTTCCGCGTGAACATGGCCGGCGCCGTGAACATGACGGGTGCGACCATCACCGGCGGGACACTCACCTCGCCGAGCATTTCGTCGGCGACCATCACCGGCACGACCATCACGGGACAGGTCATCCGCACGTCGGCGTCGAACCCACGGGTGGAGATGAACTCCGCCGGCATCTTCATTTACAACTCGGGCGGCACGAACACCGGGGCGCTGGGCGCGGACGGCTCCGGCTTCATGGGCACCGGCTCGAACTTCGTGTGGAACACCGCCGGCACGCTCACGGTGAACGGCTCCACGCTCTCCTCGAACTCCGTGCAGAGCGGCGCCATCGCCTCCCTCACCGCCTCGAAAATCACGACCGGCACCCTCACCTCGCAGGTGGTCTACCTCGGCACGGGCGGGCGGATTGAGGACGCGGACGGCAGCACATGGGAGTCGAGCGGCATCACCCTCAAGTCGGCCGGCGGTTTCGGCGACAGCATCAAGTGGGTCAACACCTCCAGCGGCGGCACGATGGGGAGCATCTACGCCTCCTCCACGAACTTCGAGGTGGCCGGCGCGAGCGGCTTCGGCTTCCTGCGGATGTCGAACAACGCCTTCTACCTCACCTCCGCGGTCGGCCCCTCCCTCGGCGGCTCCTCCTCCGGCTTGCTGGCCTACGGGAAGTTCTACCCCGGCTACGGCTCCGGCTCGGCACAGGCCACGTACTACATCGACGCGGGAGGCAGCGGCATCATCTCCAACGGCGTGGGCATCGGCGGGATGCTCGGCATCTCCTCGGGCAACACCATCAACTTCATCGCACCGGGCACGGGCGGCTCGGCGAGTAGCTGGTCCACATGGGACGCCTCGCAGTCGGTGTCGAGCGGCTTCTTCAACATCCAGATTGGCGGCAACTCCTATCGTGTACCGTTCTTCGCGAACAGCTAGCATTCCCCCGGAGGTTCCCCCATGACGGATTACACAGACGACGCGCTGTTGAAGTTCTCGCTCGACGACCCGGAACTCGAACAGCACCGCAATTTTTTGCTTAACGCGCGCCGGCAAGCCCGCCACGACTTCATCGGGGCGCACGTCACCATGATGGAATGGCAGACGGCCGCGGTGGACCCGGAGAACCCGGCGCTGAACGCCGAGGGCGGCGGACAGGCCGGCGCAGCGGCGCAGCGCAAGGAAAACTGCCGCACGCGCTACGCGGAGCTCGACCGCATCCTCTCTGGCGTGCCCAAGAAGGCCGCGGAGGCCAAGCAGGCCACGACGTCGAGGAAGCCCGCGGATGGCTGAGCCCACCGTCCGCTTCGCCTACGTGCCGGTGGCAGGGTGGATTAGCGGGAACTTCGGTGACTGGTACGGGAACAGGCAGCACCGTGGCACCGACATCGCCTGCAACGAGGGCACCCCGGTCTATGCGCCGGCGGAGGGCCGCATCGTGCAGCCCTACAACGACGGCTCGTATGGCATCGCCACCTGCATCGTCCACGACGACGGGTGGCACACGCTCTACGCCCACCTGAGCCGGGCGGTGGTGAGTCCCGGCGATTACGTGGTCACCGGCGCCCTCCTCGGCTACAGCGGGAACACCGGGATGAGCACGGGGCCGCACCTGCACTGGCAGCTTTCGGACAGCTACCGATTCCTCGTCGATATTGCTCACAGCCGTGACGCGATGGCGTACATCGCCGCCTACCCGGAGGTAGAAGACATGACCGAAGCAGAAGTCCGCGCCCTCATCCAGTCCATGAAAGACTCGGGCGAAATCGCGAGCACGACCGACGTGCTGGCCTGCGTCTGCCAGATTTCCGGAAGCGAAGAGAACACCTACTCCGACGTGGGCCGCGTCGAGGGCGCGCGCGTGGCGATGGGCAATCTGCCCTCGTCGTCGGGCGGTGAGCCGGTGCTCGCGAAGCACATCCATCCCGGCGGGCACACCGGGCAGGCTATCCTGCTGGACAACGAAGTCGTCGTGCCGCTGGTGACGAAAGAAGAGTGACCCGTGAGCTTCAAGAACCTCACGCCGGCCGGAGCCTACGTCTTCACGGCGTTCGCACTCGTTGGCGTCGGCGTTCTGGCCTCGACCCAGCTTCTCGCGCCCGACTACGCGAAGGTGGTCGTCGCCTTCCTCCTCGGCGGCGGGTCCGGGGCTGCCTTGCAAGCGAACGTCGGAGACACAAAAAAATAGCCCTCCCCCGACCGTTATAGTCAGGGGAGGGCTCGATTTACTCAGAAATTTTGGCTTCGCGCGCGGGCGCAACCCAGCGGTGCGAAGGGCAGTAGTCACGGGTTGCCCCGTCCGCTTCCTTGTAGGACCAGCCGGTTCGGCCGGCGAGCCGGCGGGTCTCGTCGCCGTCCATCATGTAGAGGCGGAAGCTCGATGGGCAGGACACCCCGATGGGGTCGCCCACGCTGATGCGGATGCGCTGGTCACAGATGAGGTTCTTACCGTAGACGGTCATTGGACGGCCGGTTCTCCTGAAGCATGGTTGAGTGATAGATGTACACCCCCACGTCGATGACTGTCGGCATTCGCGGGCAGAGGTCGCAGACGTAGAGGATGGTGGGCTCGCGCTTCCTCGGCCCGACGAAGAGCGGCCTCGGGGTGAGCTCGTGGCCGCACTCGCCTATGACCGGCCACGGACCCTGCGGATGTGCTCCGCGATGAGCGCGGCCTCCGCCCGGTTGTGGTGTCCCTTGTTCCTGAACCATTCGGTGCCTCCCCATATCTGGAGTGCTTTCTGGCGGGAGAGCTCCTTGCCGGCGGGGCCCTTGGCGGTGAGGGAAAACGTCTTCTTCCACTCCTGAGCGCGAATGAGCTCGTGGGGCACGCGGTTCGCCGCGAGGATGCCCTCCCACAAGCCTTGGCTGCGGGCGAGCATCATCTGTTGCCACATGCCGGGGGCGTTGTCGCCACGGTTGGCGAACATCACCATTTCGGTCGCGACGTAGCAGTTGCCGGCGCCGCCACGGGGCCCGAGCACCTCGTACTGGAAGATGTCCATCATGGCCGGCAAGTCGTACTCGTTGCCCTTCGCGCCGCCGCCCTTGGGATAGCTGGGGATGTCCCAGCACTCCTCAAGGGTGCCGTCGTTGTCGAGCGCGGCGATGGCGCCGGTCATGCCTTGGTCGATGCCGATGTAGTACGTCATCGGAGGCAGTCCGCCCATGCGCCCCAGCTATAGCCACCGCTGATAACGGCGGCCACGGCGATATTGACCTCCGGCTCGTACAGCGAGCGACCGGGCCCGAAGAGCGCGTCCGCCTTCGCTTGGTGGAGGTTCACGTTCTCTTGCATGAGGCCCTGATGGACGCCATTTGTGGCACCGGGGGAGCCTCCCGACTCACATTGCATGATGTCCAGCACGATTTGCACCGACTCCGCCGGGAAGTAGGCGGCCACCAGCGACCGCCATTGCTCCGTGCCGGCGGAGTAAACTGCGGCTGCCGCTGCCACCGCTCCCGCCGGTCTTGCCAAGGGTGCCGGCGCGGGCGTGGCGGTGGGTTTCGGTGGCGGGATGTACGCGCTCTTCCACCCGAGGTCGTGGATGGGGTCCGAGAGATGAAAGGTTATGGCCGAAACCATTAAAGCCTCGTCGGAGACTAAAGTTTCCTTTAACCACGGGTCTGGCGGGCTGGGCGTGCGGATGTTGGCGGGGTCTACCTGATAGGGTGGCGCCGGCTCCGGGGTGGAGCAGGCAACGAGAAGTAGGCCGGCCGTAGCCAGCAAGACAAAGAGCATTCGAGGCATGTGGTTATCCCGCCCTCGCGGCAAGGCCCCATGCGTTCGGCTTCCCCTCTTCGAGGGGTCCGAGGTCGCGAAACAGGTCGGGATAACGTTTCAGCCATTGCTGCACCGTCTCCGCCTTGCTGCCAAGGTGTGACGCTAATTCGCTGGCCGTCATAGAGCTCCGGCCGAGCGCGTCTTGTAAACGTATTCCCATCGGGCGCTCCCGGTCGAGCGCACGGTCCACCTCAAAGAACGACTTGCGGGTGATTTCCACCTCGCCGTTCGCCCCGATGAAGTGGGCCCCGAGGGCCTTGTGGGTGCCCATCGGTCCGTCGTTCACCTTCCGGCAGAAGAGCCCAATCTCGCGGTCGTCGCCGCGGCCGCTGGCCTGCACGTACCACACCCGGCGGGCGAGGTTCTTCCAGAAGATGCTCCCGAAGGGCTTCGTCTTGTCCTGCTGGCTGTTGACGTGGGCGATGACTGCCGTCGTCGTTTCGAGGTAGGCGAGGGCGTTGAAGAAGGCCACAGTGAGGTCCGAGTCCTCGGGCTTGCCACCGCACGCCGCCGCGGCTGAGTCGATGATGAGGTAGCGGATGTTGTCTTCCCGAATCTTCTTGCGGAGGGCGTCCACCTGATGCACGAGGGGCACCCCGCGGCCCGGCCAGTAGGTGAACATGTCCGGGTAGATGTCCTGTATCTGGATGCCTGCGTAGAGGCGCTTCAGCCGGCGCCGGAACCCTGCCGGCGTGGCGTTCTCCCAATCGCAGTACATCGCCCGGCCCGGTTCCGGTGCGCCGCCCCACTCTGAGCCGGGGAAGGGCAGCCCCACGGTGAGCAGGGCCCCGAAGTATTCGGTCACGTAGGTCTTCAGGCTGCCGCCGTCGCCGAAGAAGATGGTCGGTTGGCCGATGGGGAGGAGGTCCCCGAAGTAAAACTGCTCGCCGTCCTCGGCGTCGGGGATGTCGAACACGTCCACGCTCACGTCCACGTTGGCGAACGCCTCATCGATGGCGGAGCACGCCTCGTTGACCACCTCTGTCCAGTTGCACTTCACGTCGGGGTACATGCGCGACAGCGTGAGCCTCAGAGACCCTTGGGCGGTGGCGCTGAGCAGGTTGATGCGCCCGCTGTAGGGCTTGCAGCCGGGCCGCTCCACCTCCACCCGCAGCTTGGCGTCGAGGTCCCGCGGGCCGCGGTGGAGTTGCGTTGCGAGCAGGGCCACCACCCCATCTTCGGTGGGGATGCGGACGCGGATGGAGTCGTGGTCGAGGATGTCGATGGCCGTCTCGTCGAGGTCGCCGGTGAAGATGTCCTCTGGCTTGCCGCCGGCCGCGAAGAACTCCACGAGGTCGCCCTTGGGTGGGAGTGCTACCTTCACCCGGCGCACCTTCTTGGCGATGTTGCGGAGGGCAGCGGCCACGGCATCCATGTACTCGAAGCCGGCGCGGTCGTTGTCGGGCGACAGCCACACCTCGCGGCCGCGGAGGGGCTCCCACACGGCGGCATTCCACTCGCGCAGGGATGAGGCCCACCCGCCCGTGCAGGCGAGTAGCTGGCGCTGCCAGCAGGCTTGGGCGGTCTTCTCGCCCTCCACGAAGATGATGGGGTCGTCGGGCCGGGCCGCGGGGTCTTCGAGGAAGTAGAGGTTCATGTCTTTGACGCTGGTGCCCTCGGGCAGCTTCGTGCCGGCGGCGGAGGTCCATGTGAAGGTCTTCTTCGGCTTGCCGGTCTCGGCGTCGAGCTCGTCGGGGAACTCGTACCGCTTCTTCAGGGCCTTCACGCCCTTCACGCTCGTGTATTCGTAGGTGGCGACGGGCTCTTCGCCGCGGGTTGGCTGCCGGCGCGGGTTGGCCGGCGTGGCGTGCTCGGTGTCGATGCCGAGGGCCTGCGCGAGGTTCTTCAGGCCGCCGCCAGCGGGGCAGGACCGGCACGTCCAGACCATCTTCTTCGCGTGGTAGTGGGCGCTCTGGTGGGCGTCGTCGTGGGTGGGACAGGAGAACTCGATTTGGGGTGCGCCTTGAAGGTTGACCCTTCGGCCGCGGCGCTCGGACATGAGCCGTTCTTCGATGGCTCGGACAAACTCAGGGGCGAATTGCACGTTGCACCTCCATGCAATGGGGACACGAATGCCCGGAAGGTAGACCCTCCGGGCACGCATGTCTTGGCTGTTTGGGTGGGCTAGTGTGTTGCTGTCTCCAGCACAAGAGCGGAGCCCGACTCCACGTCGCGAACTTTCACGCTGGCCGCTTTCGTTACGTTGTCGAGCACCCCTTCCTTGTCCCGGCTGAACTTGCCGGCGGAGGTGACAACGTAGCCGTTGATGGGCAGATGGATGGTGTTGCCGCCGGTCAGCGCGTTGATGAGCGCGGCGTCGTCGGCGTTCTCGGGGTTGAGGACAACCCTTCCCGAAATGTTCAGCACAAAGGTGTCGACGGTGAGCCCGTCGAACTTTAGCTGGCGGATGGGGGTCGGGGTCTTGCCCTTCGGCGCCTCTTCGGCCTTGGGCTTCTCGGCTTGGGCAGCGGTCATTCGGTAGCAACTCCTGCGCTAGGGTCCCCGGAGGGAGGGGCCTACTCCTCCCCCGCGGGGCCTAGCTGCCTAAGCTACTACTCGAATGGCACATCGTCCACATCGTCCACGAACGTGCCCTCCACCACTTCCGACACGGCAGGCTCGGATGCCGGCGTGTCTTGGAAGCGTTCGACGGCCGCCGCGACCATGTTGGCGAGGCTGGTGTTGTTCTTCGTGCAGTAGGTGGTGAGGGCCTTGGCGCTGAGTTGCGCCCCGGCAGCGAGCGTGCCGGCATCCTCGAAGAACGCGGTGATTTCGTTCATCGCCAGCGCCTCCTTCAGTGCCGACATCGCTGCCTTCACCTCGTCGAGGCTGAACCCGTCCATCACCTGCCGGCTTGGGGCTGCCGGGGCCTGCTCTGCCGCCGGTGGTGGTCCTTGGCGTGCCGGCGCGGGGCGCTCGGCCTGCTTGGTCGAGGTCCGCGGCCGTGGCGGGGCTGCCGGGGCTGCGCCGTTGCGAGCGGCCGGCTGCTGGCGGTCGTCACGCTGGTCGCCGAACCCGCCATCTTCCATGAGCTCGCTGTCCTGACTGAACATCTCGGACACGCAGCCCACGGTGCGGATGGCGGCGACCATCGCCCGCTTCTTTGCCTTCGACTGAGTGTTCTGCAACGTGCGTTCGAGGCCCTGCGCCGTCTTCTTCGGGCAGTGCCACATCCACTTGCCGCCCAGCTTGTCCCGCCGGGGAATCACGTCGCCGTGGATGGCGCACAGCACCGTCGAGGGTCCGGGGTTGCCGCGGTTGTTCTGGTTGTCCCACGTTGCCGGCGTGGACCCGCCCTCGCAATGGTTGGCGTACTCCAGCGAGGATGCCGTGCCGATGTCTTCGCCCATCACGGTCTCGGTCCCGACGTGGATGACTTCGCACTTGTAGAGGAAGTAGCAGAAGTCGTTCTCGCGGTCGATTTCGGAGTCGAGGATGGTGAACTTCGGCCGGGCTTGGAGGGCCCGGTAGATGATTTCGGCGCCGGGCTGCTGGAGGAACTTGCGGTTCACTCCGGGCATGTTGCCGTAGTGGCCCTTGTCCTCGTCGAGGGCCCGCTGGATGAAGTCACGGAAGTTCTGAAGCTGCGCGAGCTCCCCTTCGATGTCGATGAGGGGCGGCCGCGTGTAGACGGCAATCTCGGGGTCAACGTGGACCACCAGTTCTTGGCTGGGTGCAGTCATTGGGGCGTCTCCTTGTAAGCTGTCGGTTGGCGATGGCGGGCCTGCCGGCTCGCAGGAACCACGAACGCCGTTGGGCCCTCCTTCACGGGGGGCCTTTCGGTTTGAATGATGTGCATCCGCGCGCCACGGGGTGTCGGAAAGAGCGGGCCGTCAAGCCAATCCCCACCGATAACCCGCTCCTGCGGCTGCCAGAAATGGGCTCCCGTCGCCAGCGAGAAACGTGGCACGATGCGCCAATTTTCTTGATACGCGCGCGGGGGCAAGTCTTCCCACGGGGCAACTGCCTCGCGGGCTTGGATGAGGCGAATCGCACGCTGGGCGGCGCCGGTGAGTTCCATTTGCCGGCCTCCGATGAAGCGCGTCTGCCTCACAGTTCGAGGGCTCCGGGGTTCTTGCGGTGGGCCTCGGTGAACATGTGGATGGCCGCCCGGACCACGAACGATGGCTCGCGGCCGTAGCGGTGGGCTATTTCGTCGATGGTGGCGGCGTCCTCCACGAGCACGCGCGCGGGGATGTTGACCAGCTTCTTGCCGGCCCTTCGTTGGGCGACCTCCTTGGCCTTGGTGTTGCGGATTGCCGACCGCATGGCGGTGGCGTCGTCAGGCATTTTTCCCTCCAGAGGGGTGAGATTGGCGATACGGATGAGGACGTGCTCCAGCCGGAGCTTGAACGCCTTCATGGTCTTCGGCCGGAAATCGGTGTGCAGCACGACGCGCACCGGCGAGTCGGTCTCGCAATAGAAGTAGGTGAGGTTTCCCCGGAAGGCTTCAAACCACCCGAGTCCGCCATTCCGCTCCTCGGCCTCGAACCAGAGGCCGCCCTGCCCGTCTGCTCCCTCGTGGAAGCGGTAGCGGTAGTGCGTCTCGTACTTCTTGGTCATCGGCGCCCGCCGGCCACGCCGTAGCCGCAGATGAATATGAGCAACCCCACGAGGATGGTTCCTACTTCGTTCATCGGGCTGTCAGCACAGTCTTCTGCACGGCTCGCACGCCGGGCACGGCCATCTCGGCCTTCTTGCTCTTCGCCTCCGCGTTCAGCGCCGGCATGTTGACGTCGAGCCAACCTACCGGGGCCTTCCCTTCGGCAATGAACTTGATGAGGGCGAGCTTGTCGGTCACTTCGGCCTGCCAGCGGCCGGTCGCGGACACCCCGGCAGCCTTCGGGGGCTCCGCTGTAGCCACAATGGCTACGGGTGCGGTCGCGGCCTCGTAGACCACGGCGTCGGCCTCGTCTTCCTTTCCGGCGGCCCGGAGCTCGGCAGCCTCGGCCTCGGCAGCTTCGCGGGCGGCGCGGGCCTCGGCTTCGGCGGCGGCGGCGGCGGCGCGGGCCTCGGCCTGCCGCTTGTCGTGGTACGTCGTCATCTCCCCGCGGATGCCTCGTTCGGCGTCGGCGATGATGTCGAGCGTCGGTGCGAAGAGCTCCATCACGCGCTTCTTGGCTTCGTCCATCGGGCGGGTTATCGACATCCTGAGCCCCTCGTGGGCGCGGCGGGCGTCGGCCACCTCGGTGAGCAGGTTGCCGCCCTCCACGTACTCGTCGTCGGTGGTGACGGTGAACACGGCGGAGCGGTCCCATAGCTCCTGCGCCGTGCTCTTCGCCTTGTCGGCCACCTGCTGGGCGGCTGCGGGGATGAGGGCCTGTTCTTCGGTCATTGGTTGGTCCTTTCTGTCCATTGGTACACGTCGCGGAGTTGGGCGAACGCTCGGAAGTCGAGCTCGTGGTCGTGGTGCTCTACCAGCTTCGCCTCGCCGTTGCGGGGCAAGTAGAGACAGCCTCGGCGCACTGTTCGCGCGGTCATGAGGTCGGCCCACTCCAGCAACGCGTTGCGGTAGGCGGCCGTCTGTAGGCGGTGGTGCTTCTCGGGCCCGCCGCTCTTCAGGTCGACAACCATGATGTGGTCGTGGTCGCGAAGCACGAGGTCGATGCGGCCGGCATAGCGGAGGGTCGGGTGGCAAACCATCTCCTCCACGCCGTAGGTGTACCACTCGGAATTGGCCTCTCTCCATGCGGTGTACGCGTCCCACCGCGGGAGCACGAAGTCGTCGAGGCTGTCGACGTCGAGGACGCCGGCCTCGTCGAGCTCGATGGCGCGGTGGATGTCGCTGCCTAGTTCGCGGCCGAACGTCGAGTTATTCCCGCCGGCATAGTGCGGAAAGAATCGGCCGATGATGTCGGTGACTGATGGGATAGTGGCGGCGGGGCCGTCTCCGTCGCCTCCCAACACGTAGCGCCGGGGCGGGCCCTCCACGTAGTCCAGCCTCACTTGAGCCTCGCGTCGATGGGAAACTGCTTGACGTACTGGAGATAGGCTTCGACTTCCTTGCGTTCCGTCGCGCAGGATTGCTCTATCTCGCGGAGGTGCCTCACGAGCGCCTCCATGTTGCGAATGGTGTCGACCTCGCGGGCCCGGATGAGCGCGGCCGCGGTCTCGGAAATTTCAACAGCCAAGGTTCTCTCCTAGTTCGATGAGCTCGGCGATGCCGTCGCCGCCGGAGAGGGCCCATCCGCAATAGCAGCGAACGAGCCCCTTGTGGTAGTCGCACGCGGCGCACACCTGCACGCCGCATCCGCGGTCGAATTCAAACTGGTGTTGGCACACCGAACGCCTCCTCTGCCAGTTCCGGGGGAAGCTGGCGGTGATACTTGCGGAAGATGCGGAGGGCGGTGGTCGCCTGCCGCGGGGTGAAGTCGCCTGCCCACTCGGCGAGGCTGTGTCCGATAACGCCGTCCATCTTGTTAAAGCCGACGTCGTTCCTCTCCCCGGCCCGGTCGGGGTCGAGGCCGGCAAGAATCTGGACGACGTGCTTCAGGGCCCTCACTTGGGCGAGGCCGCCGGGCAAGTCGGGGTAGTCGGCGTCGGTGCGGTCCCGCGGGGGTGGCGGGGCCTTGGCAAGAGAGCCCACGGGTGGCTCCGTCTTCGTGGCTTCGATGGGCACTGTCACGCGGTCGAGGGCCTGCTCGATGGTGAACAGCTTTTCGCTGATGGTCTGCGCGATGTACACGTCTAGCGATTCCTCTAGCACGATGTGCTGCACGAGGATGCTTTCGTGAATCTCGGACCCGATGCGGTGGCAACGGTCTTCGGCCTGCTTCATGTTGCCGGGCACCCAATCCAGTTCGGCGAACACCACGGTGTCGGCCGCGGTGAGGGTGATGCCGATGCCGGCCGCGGTGATACTCGCGACAAACACGCGACACTCGGGCATGTTCTGGAAGCGGTCGACCAATCCCTGCCGGTCGGCCATCGGCGTCTCGCCGGTCAGTTTCACGGCGCCGTAGTCGTCGGCGAGGGCGTCGTGTATCTGCGCCAACACGTCGAGGTGGTGGGCAAAGACAACAATCTTCGGCACCTCCTCCAACATCCCTTTTACGTGGTCGATAACGTCGGGCACCTTCGCGAGTGCGGTCTCATGGCGGAGTCGCGATAGCTCCTCAAACAGCCCCTTCGGGAAACCGTTTTCCATTAGCTGGGCGACAACCGCTCGCCAGTCGCCGTCCGTGAACCCGGCCTCTCTCAAGGCAATCATCTCGGCGCGCTGGGCTTCCTTCTGGTGACTGTTCGCCGGGAGCTCTAGCACTTGCCGGCGCTTGGGCGGGAGCTCGGTGAGCACGTCCTTCTTCAGGCGGCGCACCATCACGGTAGAGCGGAGAATGTCCTGTAGCTCCTCCAGATTGCGGCCGCGGTTCTTGTCGCCGGCAACGGTGTATCGCCACATGAAATCGGACCGCTTGGCCCACCGTTCGCGGTCGAGGTTGTGGAGCAGCGGGTAGAGCTCGCCGGGGCGGTTCACGATGGGCGTCCCGGTGAGGAACAGCTTTCGCTTGGCGCGGATGCCGGGGAACTTCTTACGCTCGGCCTCGTTGTCTCCGCCGTACACGGCCTTGCTGCGCTGGGCGGCGGGGTTCTTCAGGTAGTGGCACTCGTCCACTATCAGCAGGTCCCACGGCGTCTCGGCGAGGATGCGCGCGTGCTTGGCGAGGATGTCGTAATTGATGATGACGACGGCCGCGGGCGGAAAGAATGAAGAGCTCGCGATGCCCACGGTCTGGAGGGGATTCACGAGCCATCGCATAAGCTCGCGCCTCCAGTTCGCCTTGATGGTCGCCGGGCAGATGATGAGCGTGCGCTCGGCGGGCTCGGCATTCATCACACCGATGGCTTGAATCGTCTTCCCTAGTCCCATTTCGTCGGCAAGCAAAACGCCCTCGCGGTCGAGGGCGTAGGCGATGCCTGCGCGCTGGAATGGCATGTAGTCGAGGCCGGGCGGGGCGGGGATGTTCACGTCGGCGTCGGTGAGGCGGGACTCGTGCCGGGCCTCGGCGAGGTCGCGGACTAGGGGCCCGGCAATCTCGTCACAGTAGGGCGCGAGGCGCGCGGCGATGGCGGGGTCTGCGGTGTACCAGTATCCGCGCTGCCGGTTGCCGGCAATGGTCATGTCCCTATCCCACCGGAGGCCCGCGGCTTTCGCCGTGGCGCGCTCCTCGTACAGGGAATAGGCGATAAACAGCGGGCCCTCGCGGGGCGTGTACTGGCCGCGGGTCTGCGGGTTGGCGTGTGTCACGAGCATTAGCGGCGCCTCCTTGCGCGGGCCATCTCCACGAATCCGGTTTCGCGGTCGGCGTCGATAACGCGCCAACCCTCGGCGAGCTTGCGCCGGTACTCGGCAGAGTCTCGGGTGATGTTGTCTTCGGTTTCCCATCCGGGGCCTTCGCGCCTCATCGGACTATCCGGTCGCGGTCGGGGTTGATGGTGTCGCTCGAACCTAGCGAACGCTTGGTACGCATGAGCAGGAACACGGGGGCCCATCCGGTCGTGATGCTGATAGTCCCCTTCAGGGTTTCGCCGTAGCCAAACTGGACGGTCACGCGCTCTCCGCTGTTGAACGCGTCCACAAACTCTCCGGCCGGGGCCGGCGGGTTAAACCGCTCGCCGTGCTGGACGCGGCCGCGGGCGAGGTACTGCTCGTATTTCGTCATGGTTAAACCTCCTCGGGCAGTTCGCCCGTGAATGCGTACAGGGTTTCTTCGATTACGAGGATTGCGGTGCAAGCCGGGGCGGCGCATATCTCGTCGTTGCTGTAGCTGTCGTTGACGGCTGGCCGGCCGCACACCCGGCAATAGACGGGCTCGTCGGGGCCGGGGTGGGCGTAGGGGAACATCGGGCGCGTGTAGAGGCGCGGGTTCATTCGTGATGCCCTCGGCAACGGCCGGTTGCGTCGGTGTCGCGGCATGGCGGGAACACGTCGAGGCCCTCGGCGCGGAGTTGGTTGATATGGATGAGGGCCTCGGTGTAGGAAAGCGGGCGGCCGCCCTCGGCGGTGATGAATTGCTGGGGCTTACCGGCGCGCTCGTCTTCGCGGGTAACCTCCTCCAGATAGTCGAGGGCTATCGACATGTGCAGGGTGCGGGTGGTCATGAGCGGGCCTCCGTTCGCCGGTGAAAGTCGCACAGTTGACGGCGCGCGGCCGCGGAGGTCGCCGGGGGCTCTCCGCACGGCCGGTCATCCGGCATCATGTGGACGCACTCCGCCGGGGCGGTCGCCACAATCTCATCTGTGTCGCGGTCGAGGACGCGGAATCGGCCGGGCCCGCAATTGGCAATCCAACGCTCGGCGGCCGCGGCGGTCGCGAAATACGAGGCGGGGTCTCCGGTCGCGTGTCCCCATGTGCCGTCGTCGCGCTGGCGCTGTAGGTGGTAGCGGAAAAGGTCGGTGCTCACGAGCGGGCCCACCGGCCGGCATTCTTGGCGAATACGGAGGGCTCATCGGGGAGGGCGGCGTACTCATCCTGTACGGGGAGCCACGCGTTACCCTTCGCCTCCGGGGTCTCCGGCAGAGTGCAGCGGCCGCGGTCGTGTCCAGATTCGAGCCCGGCGCAGTTGAAACAGAACGGGCCCGGCTGTCCCGTTTCCGCGGGAACCGGCAATGCTTGGGCGAGCCATGCGTAATGCTCGGCACCTTCGCGGCGCCACTCAATCTCGCGCACGAGCGCGGCCGCGTGCTCGGCTTGGCTAATCCACCACGTATTGAGCTTGGCGCGGTGGTCGTGCTCGGGGCCCGCGGCGTTCAAGTCGTCGATGGCGCGGGTGAGGTTGTCGCGGAGGGTTTCCATGCTCACGCGGAGGGCCCGCACGCGGGCGGCGATGCGGGTATCGGTCATCTCCGCGGCGCGGCGGAGTTCGTCGAGGGCGGCCGCCTCGGTGGCGAAACGGTAGGGCTCGGTCGCGGGCGTGGGGTTAGGCATAGTGGCTGATTCCTTTCGCGTAGGCGCGATACTGGGCGGCCGGCACGTCAAACACTGGCGCGGCCGCTATGGTCTGGTGGATGCGGAGGCGGCCGGGTAGGTATCCGTTGCCGTTGCTGTCGATGCGGGCGAGGTCGTCGGCGAGGGCGGAGCGGCCGCCGTACCCTTCATCGAATACGTAGGTGGGGCGGTCTCCCGCGTTGGGGGCGTCGAGCTCGTGGGCGTAGATGAGCCATACGCGGCGCGGGTTGCCGTTGCGGTCGTTGGGGGCCCGTAGGCATAGGGCGAACATCTATCGTCCCCACGCTTTCACGAGCTCGCGCCGGGTGAACGTGCGGCCTAGGGTGTCGGTCACGTCAACCGGGATGAACGCGCGTTCGCGGCCGTCTGAGGGTGTCGCCATAAACTGGCGCGGGGTGGCGCGCGGGCTGGCGGGATAGAACGTCACGCGGTCGTTGCGGGGCTCCTCGCGGCCGTTCCAATTGGTGGCACGGGTGGCGAATCCCACGAGTTCGGCCGCGTACAGGGAACCGGACCAAACCGCGACGGTGGGCTCCATCTCCCAACCGCCAACCGGCTTAAGCTCGGGCGGGCCCTCGGGGCGGCCGGGGCCCGTGGCGTCGTACCAGACTCGCGGCTCGGTGTCGGGGTGCTGGTGCGGCCATTCGATGTAGTAGGTTCGGCTCACGCGGTCACCTTGCTTTCGCACGCGGCGCGGAAGCGGTCGGCGTCAAAGCGCGCGTTATCCTCGGCAAACAACCGGGCGAACGCGTTCACCACGTCGAGGCGGTCGAGGTTGCGGCGTCCCTCGTGGGTGTCGGTCTCGGCCTCGGCGATGATTCTGGCAACGGCTACGTAGTCTTTTCGGGTCATCATTCGGTGTTTCCTCCGGTGAGAATGGCGGCGAGTTCTTGCATCGCCTCGGCGTGTTGCTCTGCGGCCGTGGCGAGTGATTCCTCGGCCTCGGCGTATTCGGACGCGGGCTCGTAATAGATGTCTCCGTCTGAGTCGATGAGGCGGGCGATGAGTTCGGCGATGCGGCCGCGGGTCTCGTGGTCGTCGAGGGCGTCGAGGATGTGGGCGGTGTTCAGTCGGTGTCTCCTTCTTGGGTTTGGTGACATGTCGCGCAAACTGGTACGCGGCCGGGGTAGAGGAAATAACCGCTTCCCTGAATCAGGAAACGGTCGCATCGCGAGCAGGCGCGGTTTTGCTTGGCGGTGACAAGCTCGGGGCCGGGCCCGTCTTCTAGACAGGTGGCGTGTACGTCTGCGGCCGGGTCGGCCGGGTCTCGGTAGAATCGGCGGTCGTATCCGATGGGCTCGCCACAAAGCCGGCAAAGCTCGGCCGCGCGGGCGCGGGTCTCGGAACAGTCGAGGTGCGAGCAGGCCCGCGGCGCGCACGGGCCGAACGTGGTTCCGGGGGCGGGGTAGGTGGACGCTGCCATTACTCCTCGCCTCCGGTCTCGGCGTCGTAGTGCGTCTGTGATTGGTCGACGGCCGCGGCGAACGTGCCATATTCGGGGTGGCGGTCGAGGTAGTGGCGGAGGTCGCACAAGAGGTCGGTAACGGTGTTCGCGGCCTCGGTCATGGCGTCGAGGGGCCCGGCATACACGGCATCCTCGTAAGCCTTGACGGCCGCGCGGGCGTAGTCGGCGCGTTGGTCGTTCAAGCGGGCGTGGTCGTCGGCGAGGCTCATACGAGGCTCCAGATTTCCGACATGGTGCGGGCGTCGTAGAGGGTGGCGTTGCCGTGGTCGTTGACCTCGAACACAAACGAGGCGGCCGCGGATTCTGGCGGGGCTCCGTCGCGCTGCCAGTAGGTCACGCGGCCGTTGCGGGCGTTCCATTCCCACCGGATACCGGCCGGGAGTTTCACGACGTCATCTCCGGCGCGGGCGTCTTCCTCCAGACTGTCGAGGGCGGGCCAGAATCCGAAGCAGGCGCCGTCGCCTTCGCTGGTGCCGAACATCACGTAAGGCGGGGCGATGTCGTCGAGGGCGAGGCTAAGCTCGTCGAGCAACCATCCGGCCGCCTCGGCGATGTCGTCGTCTTCCTCGTAGAACGTGTCGAAATTGTCGGCGTTCATCGCCTCCAACACGAGGCGGTGTTCGGCGGCGAGGGCCTCGGCGCGGGCCGGGGCGTAGCGGGTGAGGGCGTCGAGGAACGTCGGGATTAAATCCTCGGGGCGGAGGGTGTCGGACGATACGGGCCCGATTTCGGGCGTGCGGTTGGGGGCGGTCATGAGCGGGCCTCCTCGGCGGGGTGGTTGGCTTCGCAACATGGGCAATCCTCTGCGAGGAAATGCCCGGCGTCGCATGTTCCGGGGCCCACGGCGTCGCATCGCTCATGTGCTGCTTGGGCGTCGGCCGCGGCGCGTTCGGCCGCGTTGCGGGCCGCGCGCTCGGCGATGATGGCTTGGCGGATTTCCTCGCGGCGGTTGTGCCAGTAGGCGAGGCTCGTTGCGGGCCACGGGATCTCCTCGGCGAGGGTCTCCATCGCACGGGTGAGGCCCGATGCGTAGTTGAGCCCGGCCGGGGTGGGGTGTTCCTTGGCGGTCTGCCACGCGTCTTCCGCGCGGCGTTCAAGGGCGATGAGGGCGCGAGTGGTTCCGGTCATGAGGTCTGCTCCTTGGGGGTGTCGTTGTGAAGGGGGATGCGCAGGCTGCCGTTCGGGGCGACGGCCGCTCGGCCGTAGGTGTGTCCAAGCGAGCAGGCGAGGCCGTCGCGGTTGGCGAGGTGGTCTCCCAATACGTGCCACGATTTCGGACACGTTGGCGCGGTGAAGTCGAAACCGGGGGCGAATCCATCCGGCCGCGGGGTGGCGTTGTCGAGTTGTTCGCGGGCGAGGGCGAGCAGGGCCTCGGCGAGTTCGGCCGCTACTCCGGGCGTCATCTGTACGAAAAACCTACCTTCGACGGTGGCGAACGTGAGGGTGGGATACGTGGTCGCGTCGGTGCGGCTGATTTCGGCCTCGGTGTGTCCCATCAGGGCATCACGTACGGAGAGGCCCGTAAGCGCGCGCTCTACCGGGTCGGCATCGGCGTTGCGGGGCTCGATTGTGAACAGCGAGGGCCCGCGGAGGGTGATGGTACGGAGCATGGTTAGTTCGCCTTTCGTGTGGTGGGCTCGTGAAAGCCGTGTTTGACGTTGAGGGTGATTGGGGGCGTCTTACCGCGGCTAGTGGTCGTGTAACCGGCCGTGCAAGTTGGGCAGATGTCGCCTCGCCATTTCGGCGTGTGGCATTTTCGGCAGGAACTCATCGGGTAGGCCTCCGATAGGTTGTCAGCGTTCGCACGCTGCCCACCGGCCGGAGCCGGGGCGGCAGTGATACCGAAAGCTAGGCGGGGTAGTTGGCGCGACACTCGCGGCAGAGGTCGGCCTCAACTCCGGGGGAGAGGGTGGTGGTTTCTACCTGACGGCGGCGGCCGCAGTCGTCGCACGCTGCCCGGTAGGGGCGAGGCTGGCGCACGGTGCGGACGGGAATCGAGAAGACATCGGCGAGGAGGTCGCGGTCGCGGCTCATCGGGCGATGTACGCGTTGACTCCGATGGTCACGCGCTTACCGTTGACCTCGGCGGTGGTCGATACGTTGCCTGCGCTGCTGGCGACAACGAGCGTCTTTCCGCTGGCGGACGGCCGCGGGGCGTGGAGGGGGATTCGGATTACGAGGTCTGCGCCTTCAATGGTCGCGTTCATGGGTTGGGTGTTCCTTTCGTGAAACGTGGAGGGCCCGCACCTTTCGATGCGGGCCCGCGGGCGGAGTCGGTTTAGAGGTTGGGGTGGTTGAGCATGGCGGCGAGGAATTCGCGCACGGTGTGGGCCCAATCGTTGGGCGAGTAGTGGTCGAACGCGTCGAACGTTCCGAACCATTCGTGTGACTGCTGCCACTCCTCGGCCGCGGCGAAACGGTCGATGTCGCGGCCGGTCTGGACGAAGCGGAAGTAGTGTCCCTCCTTGCGGCTGCCGTAGCGGGCGAGTTCGAAACCGAAGGGGCGAAGCACGCGGTTAACTTTGGCGTGCGTGGTGAAGTCGTCGAGGTTCACGGGGGCGATTCCTTTCAATGGGGAAGGGCCCGCACATTGGCGGGCCCTCGGTGGTCGTTGCGGGTGGTCGTGGGGTTTAGAGCGTCTTCCAACCTCCGCCCGTTCCGGCTTCCCAATACTGGATGCTCGTGCATCCGGCGTTGGGGGCTCCGAAGTCGTCGAGGGGCCCGAACATCTCCTCGCCATTCATGGCGGAGGCCGCGAGGATGATTCGTCCCTCGTAATAAACCTCGTCGTCGTCGTCGAGGATGCGGAAGCGTTGACCCTTGCCACCGGTCATCAGGGCGTCGAGGTCGTTGTCTCCGATGTTCCGGGGGCCCGTCATCCCTACGGCGTTGTCGTTGCAAGGGCTCGGGTTGTCGAGTTGGTACTGCGGGCCCTCCTCCTCGGCGAGGCGGTCGCGGTCGATAATCCATGCGTAGTTGCTGGTGGTCACTGGTGTGTTCCTTCTTCTTGCGGTTGGTTTGTGTGGCGCAAGCGTCAGAGGCCGAACGAGTCGGGCGCTGACGCTCACGACACACAGTCCCCATGTCGCTTACGACGAAGGCCCGCAGGCTGCTGCTACAGCGTGCGGGCCCTCGTGGGGTAAGCGGTGCGCCTCATGGGCGCTGGGGCGTGAGCGTCGATATAACCCGCCTACCGTCTCAAAGCTCGGGCGGCCGGTTGCGCTGGGGCTTACCGTTCCTGCTGGCGTCTACTGACCTCGGGGCTTGTCTCCGGGGCGGTCGGCGCGGGTCGTCGTCGCTGGTGTGAATGGGCACGGGGCGGGAATCCGCTGATGTGAGGCCGGGAAGTGAATCCTGTGGGCCACCGGCTGGGTGTAGCGCCGGAGAAAAGGCATCGGGGCGGGGCGGGCCGCGGGGGCGTTTGAACCAGTAGGCGTATCCAATCTCCGACCGTATCTCGTGTGTACAGTCGTGTCTGTAGACAATGTGAGACCGTGTGGACTATTGCGCAAGCTCTAAGGGGGAATTGGGGAGGGTGTCTTTACCGCACGAGGAAGGGCCCGCCGGGGTGCAATCCGGGCGGGCCCAAACACGGTCGCGGGAGGATGTGAGGCCGTCGATGCGAGCGCGTGTCCAGCAACGATATCACGAGGCCCGTTGACCTCGGCGGTGGTCGTTGTAGGGTGCGCTGGTGAGTCCGTCTCCTGAGCCCAACCACTACGTCATTCGAGCTCCGTACGTGGAGCGCGATGCATCGCCTCGCGAGGTAGCCGAGAGGCTCACTCAGCGCGGGTACGGTGGCATCGTCGCGGCCTCGCTCGCTCGCCTCGAATCTGGCGCTGGATTGACTCCGTGGGGCGTCGAACTCAAGGGCGCACTAGACAGCGAGCGAGGCCTCGCCTCTCCGTAGCTGTCGCTACCGTGCGCCACCCTCCCGCCCGTAGTCGAGACCGGGGATAAACAAAACGACGGGCCCTCGCGTGTTCGTGCAGCATCGGCAGCGCTGAGTGGCCAAAACCCTTTACCTCCGCGAATTTCTCGCGGAAGGGAGAAGGGGGGTAGGGGGGATGAAGGATGGCGTCTCCGCCTCTACTCACCACGGTCGTACAATCCTCCACATGGTCTCCCACAAACCTCTTCCTCCTCCCACGGCCGCGGGCCTCGGCGAAGTCTCCGAAAGACTCGCCCTCGCCCTCTCACGAGCCCCAGATAGAGAGTCAATCAACCCTGATGACCCAACCTCCGCACAGGCCCTCACGTCAGCCTTAATCCGTGCCGCTGCTGCCGAATTGGCGCTGGCGGTCTCCTCCAAGGGTAGGAACATCACGAGGGAGCAGAGGGATGCGTTCCTCGTCATGCTGAGCGTCGGGATGGGGATGAAGGAGAGTGCCGCGGCGGCCGGCTGCTCGCCTACTGCGCTTCACGCCATGCGTCGGCGAGACCGTGCGTTTGCGGCCGCGTGGGATGATGCGCTGGACATCAGCCTCGACGCTATCGACCGTAGGCTGATGACCATCGCCCTCCACGGCAAGGCGGAGAGCATGGCGACGGTACGTGCTGCCGAGATACTCAAACGCGGCCGTGCTCGTGCCGAACGACGAGACCTCGCGCAGGCTCAGGCTCTGGAGGTCCGAACCAACGGAGCAGACGGCTCACTCAGCGTGCGATACGTCAGCGCCACTCCGCTTCCAGACTGACCCCCAGCGCCGCGGCCGGAGGCGATTCCGTCCCGCCCCCCGGCTGGCATGGATGGCACCACCTAGAGCCTTATTTTTCTCTCGTGCGGGCAAGGCTTCTGTTATTGTCTCTCCTGTCCACGGGAGTGAAAGGCCGGCCGCTAGGCCAAGGAAGAGAAGAAAATGGACCTTCAAACAGAGTCAATGTCCCCTATTGAGGGGGATGTGCATGTGGAGTGCGGGACGAAGTTGGAGGAGGGGGAGGACTGGTGTCCGTCGTGTTTGATGTACGTGGGCGAGGGGATTTGCGCGGCTTGTGGGGAGACTTGGTGTGAGGAGCATGGTCGGCATTTGCATGAGTGTGAAGAGGGGGTGTGTTGGTCCGATGACGAAGAAGACGGTGTATGAGCAGGAGGCGTGGAAGCGGTGGCGGAGGGCGATTTGGATAGTGGGGGATGGTCCGTGGGCGAGTGTTTCGCGGTGTCCGCGGGGGACGACGGTGCAGTTGTATGGAGAGGAAGCGGAGGCGTTGCGGGCGAAGCGGGTGATTGACGGGAGCGGGTGTAGTGGGGCGTGTGTTGGCCGGCACGAAGTGGTCGAGCTCCGGGTCAGCTAAGCGGCAGGAAGGGGAAGGCGGTGAGCCATCGCCAAAGGACGATGAAGGCGTCCCACAGGAAGTCGGGGTCAGCGGGGCAGTACATGGTGCCGTTCCAGAAGATGAAGATGATGGCGAGGTAGGTAGCGGTGGCGCCGGCGATGGTGCCGGCTAGTGCGCCGATGAAGAAAGGCATGGTGTATCTTCGCGGGGGAGCGGGTGGAGGGTCCCGTGAGTGCATCGGCGCAAAGCATCTGGTTTTTCATTGCTCTTCTCGGTTGTTTGGCGGCGGCGGTGTGGCCGTTTTGGACGCCGGCGAACCGCAGTATTGGGGGCTTTCATCCGGGGTGGTTGGGGTTGGCGGCGTTTGTGTTCGTGTTCTTTTGGATAGCGGTGAAAGCCAGTTGACGAAGGCAGTCAGCTAAGCCGGGTGACGGGTCTTCATGTGGCGCTCCACGTTGACGAAGTGGCGGTGGCACTGTGAGCAGACCCCGTTCTGCGCCCGCTTCGCCAATCGCTCCGCTTCCTTCTTCGCCTTCTCCAGTTCGCGGTTGACGCTGGCCTGAGCGCGGCGGGCAGCGGCGAGCGCGTCCTGCGTGTCGTCCAGTTGCTTCTTCAGTTCTTCCTCCCGGTTGAGTTGCGGGTAGTGGGCACCGTGGCCGTTCGGGCAGTGAAACGACGCGTGGTCTTTGCGACGGCGGGCGACGTACTCGGCGGTCAGGGCGTAGATGACCCCGCACTGGCCG